>Ga0070751_1000808_pt1 | contig 19004 bp, 8 predicted proteins | sample VirMetDEL_Aug_28_FD_78514 | JGI IMG/M metagenome (GOLD analysis project Ga0070751, IMG submission 78514) | Aqueous microbial communities from the Delaware River and Bay under freshwater to marine salinity gradient to study organic matter... | ecosystem: Environmental > Aquatic > Marine > Coastal ...
AACAGTTATCAGAGACACACTGAATAGTCTATCTGACAGACTTGATGAGGTTATGTTAACAAAACAGATGTGACACTATGTGACACCTAACAGTGTTTCAGAGTATAATATAAGGGTCACACATATTCATTATATCATTGACGAAACATATGTCATATGATATAATATAAGGACAGCACAGTTAGTGTTACTTAGTGGCGCACAGTTTCTTATACTTAAGGGCCGGCGGACAGTATAATTAATGTTTAGCGGGTTTCTTATATTTTGTGATAGCGTGTGATTTCTATAAGGTATCTGATGGTATCTGATGGTATCTGATGGTATCTGATGTTCTTCGAAGGCCCCCCCTTTAGAAAAAACACAATTGCCTAACCTACAAAAGTATAGGATAGACATAAAAATATTTCCCATATATTTTTTGCGTATCTATGTCTGGGTCTATAAAATTTTTCCCCTATGGTTTTTTGGGCCATAGGGTATTTTTGTGATATACTATAGAGAAACTATGAGGGTTTATGAGTAACGATGATTGGACCTGGGAGGCATCACCGAAGGTTGGTTTTCAGAGAAGGAAATTAGAGAAGATATATCAGATGCCAAGTTATGGGGAGTCTGTAAAAGTTTCTCAGACAACTCTCAACACACCTGCTCAAGTACCTGAGAAATATAGGAGAGAAGTATTACAGATGCCCAAGGAAAGAGTAATTAGGACTACACAGAATAGGAGAAGTTCTCAAAGATATTGGACAGAAGGAAGAGTATATCGTGTAGGATTTTTCTTAGTATTTGTCAGATCCTTTGCTAGATGGACTCAGACAAATGTGATAGGGCCATTGATGTTACCTTTTATCTTTATGTTTTGGATAATAGTAGGTAGTGTAGTCTTAGGTGGATTAAGTAATTTTACAGAACCATCTGAGGGGGGAAAGGTGGAGGAACTGAGAGGGTCTTGATGGGTTTGGGGTCTTATTGGGGGGTTCTTATGAGGTCTTATGGGGTCTTATTTTTATCGGGTAAAAACCCGTAACAGCAAACTAAATAATGGGGTATAATAAAGTTGTATTGACTTGATTGAGGATTAATTCATGGCAAAGGGTTTTACTGTCAAGGCTAATTCGCCTACTGCAAACAAAGATACTCCTACAGAAGAATGGGACTATACCGCAATTAAGGAACGGATGCGTGGTAAGTCAATTGTGTTTTGTCTTCCTGGACGTGGGTGTTCTTATGTCTTTATGAAGAACTTTGTCCAACTGTGCTTTGATTTGGTACAGAATGGAATGAGTATTCAAATTTCTCAGGATTATAGTTCCATGGTGAACTTTGCACGTTGTAAGTGTCTGGGTGCAAATGTTCTTCGTGGTCCTGATCAAATTCCCTGGGATGGTAAATTGAAGTATGACTATCAATTGTGGATTGATAGTGATATTGTTTTCACTAGTCAGAAGTTCTGGCAATTATGTGATATGGCAATTGGTGCTGATGGTACTGAACGTGAAATTGTATCAGGTTGGTATTCTACTGAAGATGGTCGTACCACTTCTGTAGCACATTGGTTGGAAGAGGATGACTTCCGTAATAATGGTGGTGTAATGAATCATGAAATGGTAGATGGTATTCAGAAGCGTAAGAAACCATTTACTGTTGATTATGCTGGATTTGGTTGGTTGATGATCAAGCATGGTGTATTTGAAAATGAGAAGATGAAGTATCCCTGGTTTGCACCTAAGATGCAAGTATTTGAATCTGGTGCTGTTCAGGATATGTGTGGTGAAGATGTGTCATTCTGTTTGGATGCCATTGATGCAGGATATGAGATCTGGTGTGATCCTCGTATTCGTGTTGGTCATGAGAAGACTCGGGTCATCTGATCAAGTGGCACAGGGGTCCTTCCATGGATCCCCTTTTACTCTATAATAACTTCAGTTCAAACAAAACAAATGGCATCTGGTCGTCAACGTCTTACTAAAGGTCCTCGTCCTAATACTACTGGTCGTCCTGACAAACGTTATGGTGCACGAAATGCTGCACAAACTGCAGGAGCCCGTAAAGCAGCGGCAACTCGCAAACGTAAAAAAAGTTGAATTTGTTTAAATAAATTTCTTTTATTTTTGAGGTAAATTATGGCTAAAGTTAAAAAGTCTCTGATGGGCTCTCAAATGATTGAGTCCCATCCCAAGAATACTCGTCAAGGTAGTGGAAAGCATACTAAGTATGCAGCATCAAGTCGAAACAATGCACGGAAACCTTATCGTGGTCAAGGTAAATAAGTAGGAGGGGGAAACCCCTCTTTTTTACTATCTGGACTTATGGAAGTTAAAGAAGAATGGGAAGGTATTCATGTAGATGACCTATGGGTCTATGATAAACTGATCCTTTCAAAAAAGTTAGGATACACCTGTGGTCCCTCAGGAGTGGATGTACCTAAAGCAGGTAGATATGTAGTAAGGCCTATCACAAACTATCGTGGAATGGGTCGTGAGGCCACTATAGAATGGATATGGGATAACACTGATTATCTACACCCTTCTGAGTTCTGGTGTGAAGTATTTGAGGGTGAACATATATCTGTTGATTACTTTATGGGTCAAAGTGATCTGGTAGTGAGAGGAGTAAGAAGTTCAAATGAACTTTACAAGTGGGATTATTGGGAAAGGGTGGATTGGAGAATACCATTCCCTGATGTGTTAAAAGATCTTAAAGGTAAGTATCCCTGGATCAATTTGGAGATGATTGATGGTAAAGTAATAGAAGTTCATTTCAGGAGAAATAGCGACTTCTTACATGGTAATACTATGATGATACCTGTCTGGACTGGTGGTATTCATATGGGACTACCAGAAGACCAGGAGTGGAGATACATACCAGAAGAGGATTACCATAGGGAGGGTTACTGGATTAACTAGTAGTTAAAGGAGAACTTATGGAAGAACCAAAGATGTTAAGAGAGATTGCAAATGACAATCTCACACCAAAGAAACATGATTTCAAAACACAACAGGATCTTCATGAAAGAATTCGGAATGATGAAGACTATGATGATTGGGAGTATGGAACAGAACCCATTCCCCTCACAGAGTTCTAATAAATAAAACAGAATTGTTGTAGATACTTGGCTTCTCCTAGAGTTAGTAAAGCTTTTAAGGATGTGAGTGCATCATTTCAGATTAATCCTCTGAATAATGATTTAATTTCACTTTTTAATGAAAATGCAATTGCACGTTCAATTAGAAATATAGTTTTTACTATTCCTGGTGAGAAGCCTTTTGATCCTACGTTTGGTTCAAATGTGAGTGGTTTATTATTTGAGAATATGGATAAACTTACAGCTTCATCCATAAAATCAGAAATTGAAAATTCAATCAATAGTTTTGAACCTAGAGTAACTTTGAATAAAGTTTCAGTAAGTCCTAACTATGATTCAAATGAATTCAATGTAACCATTCAATATTTTATTGTAGGGATTGATGCATTACAACAACAACTCTCATTCGTGCTACAACCTGCTAGATAAAAATGACACAAAATCTAGTTAACTTCAGTAATGTTGATTTTGATCAGATAAAAGAATCAATTAAAAGTTATCTGAGAACAAACTCAAACTTTACTGATTACGACTTTGAGGGTTCTAATCTCTCTACAATTATTGACACTTTAGCTTTTAATACTTACATCAACTCATATAACGCCAATATGGTGACAAATGAGGTGTTTCTTGATAGTGCTACCCTTCGCGAGAATGTAGTTTCCCTTGCGAGGAATATTGGCTATGTCCCTACATCCCGTAAGGCATCAAAGGCCAAGGTTTCTTTCAGTGTTGATATGACTGGAAGTAAAGCCACTTCAGTAACACTGAAGGCTGGTATTGTTGCAACCAGTGCAAAAACATTAGGAAATAGAATATTTACTTTTGTAGTACCAAGTGATATTACAAGACCAGTTTTATCTTCAGGTAGTGTAGAGTTTGAAAATATTGATATCTATGAAGGAAATTATATTACACAAACATTTTCAGTATCTTCATCAAATCCAAATCAAAGATACCTTTTAACTAATTCAGGTATTGATGTAAGTTCAATCAAAGTAATTGTAAATAATTCACAATCATCACAAGTCAAAAGAGAGTTCTTCCTTTATAAGAGTCTATATCAGGTAGATGGAAATACACCTGCTTATTTTATTAAGGAAACAGAGGGTGAAAGATATGAACTTTTATTTGGAGATGGGATATTTGGTAAGAAGTTAGTAGAACCAAATTTTGTTACTGTAAGTTATATTACTTCTAATGGTGCAACTGGTAATAATGTATCAGCATTTAGTTTTGCTGGACAATTAAGAGATGATCTGAATAGACCTGTAACTAATAATATATCATTGTTAAGTACAGTAGTAACTTCCAATGGTGGTAGTTCTATTGAATCTGTGGATTCTGTTAAGAAGTATGCACCACAGATCTATGCATCACAGAATAGAGCAGTAACTGCTACTGACTATGAAACTATTATTCCCACCATTTATGCAGAAGCTGAATCAGTATCAGCATTTGGTGGAGAAGATTTGACACCACCAAGATATGGTAAGGTATTCATTTCCATCAAACCTACTAATGGTGTATTTCTTTCATCAGCAGTTAAAAGAAATCTTCAACAAGAATTGAAGAGATACACTGTTGCTGGAATACTTCCAGAAATTATTGATTTGAAATACCTTTATCTTGAAACTGATAGTTTTGTTTATTACAATACTAATCTAGCATCTTCTGCAAATTCACTTTCATCAACTATTCAAAAGAATATTGAGGACTATGCAAAGTCATCACAGTTGAATAAGTTTGGTGCAAGATTTAAGTATAGTAAATATCAGAAAGTAATTGATGAAAGTAATAATGCAATTACTTCAAACATCACTACAGTAGGAATGAGAAGGGATTTGGTTCCTACATTAAATCAGTTTGTAGAATATGAAATTTGTTTTGGTAACAGATTCTATCTTAAGAACAAAGGTGTGAAGGGAGTATCAGATGGTGTTATTGTTGGATATAACATTAAGTCTTCTGGTTTCACAGTAAGTGGTATTAGTGGTACTGTATATCTTGGTGATTCACCTAATGCAGATCAAAAAACTGGATCAGTATTTCTTTTCAAGTTAAATGCACCTGATGATCCAGTTATTGTGAAAAATGGAGTTGGTACAATTGATTATGAAAAGGGTGAAATTAAATTAAGTCCAATAAAAATTATTAATACAACATTAGGTGGAGGGTCTGTACCACCAACTATTCAAATATCAGCAATTCCATATTCCAATGATGTGATTGAATTACAAGATCTGTATCTTCAGTTAGATACTTCTTATGTTACTGTTAGTATGATTGCTGATGAAATTTCTTCTGGTAATGATCTTTCTGGAACTAACTATAATGTTAAGTCTAGTTACACCAATGGAAATCTAGTAAGAGGTCCAGTAATAACAGTGTCTAATACCTCTAATACATAGTAATATAGAACCTGTTTGTAATATAACTTCCGACAATGGCAGTAAGTAGAGTTAAATTCCAAGACATTCTTTCCAGCCAACTGCCTCGTTATGTAAGGGAAGAATTTCCTTTGCTGGTCGAGTTTCTTGAAGAATATTACACTTCACAGGAGTACCAAGGTGGTACTTTAGATTTAATCCAAAATCTGGATCAATATTTAAAGGTTGAGAACCTTACACACCTTAAGAGTGAAACAGTTCTTGCAAGTGATATTTCTTATACTGACACCACAATTACTGCAGGTTTTGATGGTGGTTTTACAGATGGTTTCCCAGAATCAAATGGTTTGATTCAAATTGATAATGAAATTATTCTGTATGAATCCAAAACTAGAAATCAATTTATCAATTGTTATAGAGGATTTAGTGGTGTAACATCTTACACAAGTCCTAATACACCAGATCAATTAGTATTTGAAACATCACTATCAGATAAACATTCTGCTGGTGCATCTATTAAGAATTTGAATGTTCTTTTTCTTCAAGAGTTCCTGAAGAAATTCAAAGATCAGAATTCACCTGGATTTGCAGAAAGAGAACTTGCTTCTGGATTAAATCAAGAAAACTTCTTGATTCAGTCTAAAGACTTTTATGCAGCAAAAGGAACTGATGATGCTTTTAAAATACTGTTCAAAGCACTATATGGAAAGAAGGTAGAAATATTAAAACCTAGTGAATTCTTATTAAGACCTTCTGAAGCCATTTATTCAGTAACACAGGATTATATTGTAGAGAAACTTCAAGGAAATCCTGAAAATCTGATTAATTTAACCTTGTTCCAAAATACAACTGGTGCAAGAGGTACAGTAACTGAAGTAGAAAAGATATTTTCTGAAGAAGGAGAGTATTATAAACTTTCAATTGACCTTGGTTACCAAAGAGATATTAATGTAGAAGGTACAATCTTTTCAAAGTTTGAACCAAATCCAATCACCCAACTTTTAAATACTGTTGGTTCTGGTGCAACTATTTTGGATGTAGATTCCACACTTTCCTTTCCAGAGAGTGGTGAGTTAATCTTAATTGATGAAAATGGAGAAACTAATTCTGTAACTTATTCTGGTAAGAGTTCCACCCAGTTCTATGGTATAACTGGTATAGTTTCTAATATTTTAGAAAAATCTATCATCAGACTGAATGGTTTTTCTTTTGGAACATTTAGAGGACAAGAAATTAGAGTAAGAATTACTTCAACCCTAAAGGATACAAAAATTGATAGTAGTAATTTCTATTATGAAAAGGATGATGTCATTAATATTCAAACATTAGGTATTGATGAACTAAACATTAGAAATCAAAATTGGTTTTCAAATGTCAAGTCTTTTTATGATGTAAAGGAAGTTTTGCTTGTCAGTTCATCTGAAAACATTTACACAGTCAAATTGTTTGATGATCAGTATTTGAAAATTGGTAATAGAATTTCACTATTACAATTACCAAATCAAAATCCTGTTGGTGGAGTAATTCAAGTTATTGAATCATCAAATAGTGTCCGCGTTAAGATGGATGGACCTATTGCAACACAGTTTAGATACAAATTAAGAAATGAAATCCTAAAGGGAAATTCATCACTGTATCCTGAATTAAATAACTTCACTGCAAATATTCAAAATAGTTACAGTAAGTTTGATGGTAAGGCACTTGTTACATCAAATTCCATTCCAAACTACACTATTGATGGACAACCTTTACCTACTGATCCCTATAATAAGACTGTAAAGTTCAGTGGTTCTTATCAAAATGATACAATAATCACAGTTTCAACTAGTGAGCATGGTTTTTATACTGGTGATGCAGTTTTTTATAAGAGATCTGAAGTTTTAAGTAATAATTTTACTAATCTAATACCTGGAATCTATCTTGTAGATAGAGTAGATGAGAATAGAATTAGAATAGCAAAAAGTAAAGCAGACTTATTTGATGGAATTTTCATATCTGTGACAGGAAATGTTGTAGATAATGAATTTGTTTATGCAAGTTTCTATCAAAAAACTGTTCAACCACAAGAAATTTGTAGAATTTTTGAAGATCCTGAAAATGCAGATGAAGAATATCCTACAGAACCAGGTTTTGTAGGGATGTTTGTCAATGGTGTTGAGATTTTAAATTACAAATCACCAAATAGTGTCTATTATGGACCCATTCAATCTATGGATGTGGTAAGTGGTGGTTCAAATTATGATGTAATTAATCCACCCATTTTAGAAATTGAAGATAAAGTTGGAACTGGGGCTTCAGGAACTGTTTCAGTTAGTGGTTCTTTCCAAGAAGTTTCTATTGTAGATCCTGGTTTTGACTATTTGGAAGAGCCAGTTATTAGTATCACAGGTGGAAATGGTACTGGTGCAGTATTAAAGGCAAATCTTACATCAATTGTTCATGATGTTCCTTTCAATTCTGAATCATCTTCAGTAAATATTACCAATAATACTATTGGTTTTACTACTTTCCATAAGTTTAGGGATAATGAAGAGGTAATTTATAACACAAATGGTGGAACTTCAGTAGGTGGTTTATCCACTGATGCTGCCTATCGCGTTGGTGTAGTTGATGCATTTACAGTTAAGATCTATAATAAGTTTGATGATTCAAATTCTGGCATTAATACTGTAAGTTTGACCAGTAAAGGTCTTGGAATTCATTCATTTAAGTCAAAAAATAGAAAAAATATAATTTCAAATGTAATTATTGTTGATTCTGGATCAAATTATGAGAACAATAAGAAAGTAATTAATGCAAATGTTGGAATTAACACTGCATTAAATCAAGTTTTTATCAAAAATCATGGCTATAATACAAAAGACATCATAAAATATACACCAGGCAATACACCTGTTGTTGGTGTTTCTTCAACAAAGGAGTATTTTGTCAATAAAATTGATGATGACAATTTTAATATTGTAGAAATTGGCACTGATGACAGAAATTTCTTCATAGATAGAAATTTATTTGTCAATTTTACTGAATTGGGTGATGGTTCTTTCAATTATCCACCAATTGAAGTTTCAGTGAGTGGAGTAATTGGTGTTTCTACACTTTCTGGACAAAATTTTAATGCAATTTTACAACCAAAAGTAAGAGGTTCTATCATTTCAGTTGATACAACTGCAAATGGAGTTGGTTATGGTGCATCTACTATTATTGATTTCAATAGACAACCAAATATAAACCTTAATTCTGGTGAAAATGCGTTCTTGGTACCCATTATCAATAATGGTAGAATTGTAGATGTAATTATTTTAGAGAGTGGAAGAAATTATACTGCACCACCAGACATTTTAGTAGTTGATTCAACTGGTAAGTTTGCAGATTTGATTGCAATAATTGAAGATGGAAAGATTGTAGATGTAGTAATCAATAATGGTGGAATAGGTTATAGTGCTGGTTCTTCAATAACTGTCAATTCACCTGGTCAGGGTGCAGAAATTTTTGCAAATCTTCCTATTTGGAATGTTAATCTTTTTGAAAGGAATTTCAAAACCATTAAATCAGATGATGGTGTCTTGTCACAGAACATCAATTCGGATTCTTTGGAATATGGTGCAATTTATCCACCTAGAAGATTAAGATCAAGTGTATATCCAGTAAAGGAAGATGATGGAAAAGTAGTAAAACTTTATAACTTTACTGATCTTCGCCTGAATTCAAACAGAGAGGAAATTCCCAACACAGTTCATTCCCCCATACTTGGATGGGCATATGATGGGAATCCAATTTATGGACCTTATGCTTATGTAAATCCTGATGGTTCTGGTGGTATTAAAAAACTTAAATCAGGTTACCGCAAAAAACAAACAATTTCTAATAATAGACCACCAGAATCCCAGTTTCCTAGTGGTTTCTTTACAAATGATTATGAGTTTATAGAAAATGGTGATTTAGATATCCATAATGGTAGATTCTGCATTACACCAGAATATCCTAATGGTGTTTATGCTTATTTTACTACCATAGATGATATTATTGATTCAGATTTCCAAAATTATTTCAAACCAGTATTCCCATTTGTGATTGGAAATACTTATAAGTCAAAACCAAATGTATTTAATTATCAAACCACATCAATACAAAGTAAGTATAATATTGAAAACAATTCTTGGTTTAGAAATACTTTACCATACAATCTAGTAAATGTTAAAGGTGGTTATGACTACCTATTGAATTCTACTAATTTCCAAAAACAACAAATTATTGTAAATGCTGCTGATATTGGTAGTGTTGATAGTATTGAGGTTGTTGATACTGGTGACAATTACAAAGTAACTGATAAAATTTTCTTTGATAATAAAAATACCAGTGGATTTGGTGCCCAAGGTATAGTACAATCAATTACTGGTAGAAATATATCTACCATTAGTGTCACCAATGAATTATTTGGTGGTGTGGAATTTATTAATGGAAATAATACATATACTGGAATAGTAGATCAACCCCACAATTTGATCACAGGTGATACTGTAGTTGTGAGTGGTATTTCTACAGATTTCCCATTCATTTCTGGACCATACATTGCATCAGTTCCTGCAAAGACACTTTTACTTTCACTTGGAACAAATATTGCATCAATCACTGGTTTTATAACCTACTTCAATATTTCAAATGATATTAACCTTGATGATATTAGAACAAATGATATCTATACTATTGAAGATGAAAAAATAAGAGTTTTAGAAGTAGATAAAAAAAGTTCTAGATTAAAAGTTTTTAGAGCAATTGATGGTACATCTGGTTCAAGTCATCCCAGTGGAACCCCACTTTCCCTTGTTCCTAGGACATTTAGTATAACTTCTGTAGGTGTTCCTACTTCTAGAAAATTCAATTCAAATAGTGAGTACTACTTTGACCCAAGTGAATCATTAGTTGTTTCCACTAGTGTTGGAAGTACTGTAGTATTTTCAAATCCTGGTGTTGGTATTACACAAATATTCATTGAACCACAACAAATCTACTTACCAAATCATGGTTTAAGAATTAATGATAAGATCACATATGATCCAAATTCAGGTGTATCAATAACATATTGGAATGGACTAGGTGCTGAAGCCTACACTTCTTTGACTAATGTGGATACATTATATGTTTATCCATTTACAAAAGATTTCATTGGTATTAGTGACATAAAAGTTGGAATGGGTTCAACTGGAATTGTTACTGGTATCAATTCAGATGCAAAACTTTTCTACTTTGGTTCTACAGGTATTGGAAACAATCATTCATTTACAACAAATCTTAATAATGTTGTAACTGCAAATGTTTCTAAAAATTTAGTTCAAGTAACCACTGATAGTGAAACTAACTTAAAGAATGATGACATTGTTAGATTGGATGTTATTTCCTTTGCAACAAGAAGTGTAGTTGTAAAATATAATGAATCTAATAGAAGAATTGTATTTGATCCTAAACCATTTTTGAATGCAAATATCAATGATAATGAAAATACAATTGAATTTGATGATTACTATTTCCAATTTGGTGATAAGGTAATATTTGAATCTACAGACCTCAGACTACCAAATGGATTAGTTGATGATGGTATGTACTATGTGTATCCTTTTGATAGAACAAAAATTAAATTAGTAAAAGAAAAATATGAACTATTTGAATCAAGTCCAAACTTTGTAAAGGTTAAAGTAAATCCACTTGCTCCTTCCTTTATTACTTACAATCTATCAAAAGTAAATCCACTTTTACAAGTCCAAGCAAATGAAAAAATAGTATTTGATCTTTCTGATATAAGTTTGGCATTTACTTCTGTTGATACAGGATCAGGAGAACCTTTTGATTTTTCACTTTATCTTGATAGAAAATTTATTAATACATTTGAAACAACTGGTGAAAATGATACCTTCCAAGTAGTTAAGAATGGAAGGATGGGAACTTCTGGTGCAAATTTGACTTTGAATATCACCAATCAAGTTCCTAATAACTTGTATTATCAATTCAAGCCAACAAGTTATTCTGATTTACCATTTACATTTAGACAAATTGTAATAGACAAGGATGTAGATAATTACAATACTTTAAGTATTGTTGGATCACCAGTTTCTGGTACATATGGTATTTCTACAGTTGGTGTCAGTACATTCACATATACAATTCCAACAAATGTTCTGAATCAATCACTCACACCATCAAATTCTCAATTAAGTTATATTACATCTTCATTGACAGCAAAGGGTGGTATTGCTGGTATAACTTTACCCTCTGGTGGTAGTGGTTATAAAATCTTACCAGGTATTAGTACAATTTCAACTTCTGAAGGTACTGGTGCATTCCTAAAACCATCAAGTAATTCTATTGGAAAAATTAAAAATACAAGATTTAAAGATATTGGATTTAATTATGCAACTGATAAAACAATTAGACCAACAACAAGTGTTCCTCTACTGTTACAGGTAGAACCACTATCATCTTTTGAAAGTATTGGTATTGTTACTTATGGTAAAAATTATTTGGTACCACCAAGATTAATTGTCATTGATGGATCTACAGGTCAGGTACAAAGTGATGCAGAATTACTTTATAACTTTGATGATCCTGAAGTAACTATTCTTCAGAATACATTTGGTCTTTCTGAATCCACTCCCAAAATCATTCCTACAAATAATTCAAATGGTGTTGGTATTGATACACTGTCATATAATCCATCAACCAAAACAGTTACTGCATTTCTTGATGCAGTCTTCTTAAATGATAGTTTATTCCCATTTGAAATTAATGATTCTGTTTTAGTAGAAAATGTTTCAATAGTACCTTTTGAAAGTTCATCTGGTTATAATTCTTCTGATTATAACTATAGTCTTTTCCCAATTGTTGGTGTCCAAACAAATGCAGGTGGATTAGGTGCATATGTTGAATATTCTATGTTTAATGTTCTTGCCCCTGGTTTTGAACCTGGTACTGTTGATAGAACAAACACTTTTGGTAGAATAATACCTCAATCACAATTCCCAACATTTGATATAAAAACTAAAAAGAATAATTTCTTTGTTGGTGAAACAGTCACTAGTGGTAATTCTTCTGGTAATGTTGGTAGATGGAATTTAGATAGTGAATTCTTAACTTTAGTTACACGCAGTAAATTTGAAAAAGGGAATAGACTGAAAGGTTCAGTATCTAATGCAGAAGCAGTAGTTGAATCAGTTTTTGACTTCAATGGTGAAGTTGTAACTGGTGTTGGTGCAACAGTATTCAATGGTTGGAAGAATAATGTTGGTTTCTTAAATGATAATCTCCAAAGACTCCCAGATAATGAATACTATCAATATTTCTCATATTCTCTCAAGTCAGAAGTTCCACTTTCAACCTGGGAAGATTCTGTAGATACACTGTCGCATGTTGCTGGTTTTGAAAGATTTTCAGATTATGTTGTTGAAACTACTTCACAAAAAACTGCAACACCATCAACAGTGGATGTTGAAACTATTGCAGATATTGTAAGTATTGAAAGTTTGAATTGTTATGTTGATTATGATGATGGTTTTGAAAGAACTTTAAGCATCAATGGAAAAACAATTTCTAACAAAATTATCTTCAAAAATAGAATTCTTATAGATTACTTTGAATCTATAGGAAATAGGGTTCTTCCTATTGATAATTTCTCTGGTGAATTCAATAATGCAGAAAGGGGTGATAAGACTGAAACTATTGCAACATATGAAGATATTGATATTTGGAATAGAATATTCATATTTACTCAAAATATTGTAGATACATCTTCAACTCAAGTTAGTATTTTGGATGTATTACAATATGATGATAATGCATATGTTAATGAATATGCAATTGGTGAAACCAATCTACCTCTAGGTACATATGAATATGTTGCAGATCCAGAAAACAATAGTTGGAAACTTAATTTTGCGCCTATTGACTTTGAATTCACAGAATATGCATCTACAACACTTGCGTTCAGTATGCGAAATATTGCAGGAGTTGCATTTACTTCTATTGGAAATATTGTAGATATTTTCTCAGAATCTGATACTATTCAACCAGGTGTTGGTCAAACTATCATTACAGGAATTTCACCAAATATACAAGCAGGTAAAGCTCTTGTGTTGTTGGAGGATAATGAGGGTAATGTAGAAGGACATGAACTTAGTTTTTGTCACAATGACATAGATGTTTCTTTATCAGTATTTGGTTCAATTTCAAACAATGGTTCATTACTGTTCAATTCTAGTGGTTTTGGAACTTTTGGTGCATCTTTGAATGGAAGTGGTGGTGTTGATGTACAGTTTTTCTCTGGTGTTGGAAATACTATTACTTCACAATCTTCAATTATTGCGGTTTATGATGGAGCAACAGGAAATGTTGGGGCAACATTAGACCTTGATGCTTCACAACTAATTACAAGTAATGTAAATATTCCTTCTTCTGCTACACCTACTGCAGTTGTAATTGATTCATATGCTGAACCTTTCTTATCTGCATACTACTACATTTTAGCACAAGATGTTGCAAACAATGAATATGAAAGTTTTGAAGTATATTCACTTGCAACTTATGAATTCCCCAATCCTAATTTTGTAGTAGAATTTGGAAATATTCAAACTGGTGGTAGTACTTTAGGTACTATTGAACTTCAAACATCAGAGTTTGGTATAGAATTACTTTATACCCCCAGACCCAATTCTACTATTGATCTTAGAATATTCACAACCAGACAAAGAACTGACCTTGGTTCAATTTCCCAACCTAAATTCTTGATGTCAACCAGAACAAATGCATTAGGTCAGGTATTTGGAACTGGAAACTTTAGTATTGTTTCACAGGTTGGAATATTTAGAGGAACTAGAATTGAAATTCCTGCAAAATTCCCAATTAAATATGAGGGTAGAGAAGTATTTAAGAGATCATTTAATGGTGAAAGTAGTAGAATTGTAAATGTTGATCAAAATAGTGTATTAATACCAAATCATTACTTTGTTACTGGAGAAAAATTATTCTATTCAATTACTGAGTTAGAACAAAGAATTGGAATTGCTGCAACTGTTGTTCCTGGAATTGGTCTTACAGACAAACTTCCACCAGAAGTGTATGCAGTAAAGGTTAGTGATTCTATTCTTCAGTTTTCACCAACTGTGGAAGAATCTTTACAAAGATTCCCTACAGTATTTGATATTACTTCAGTTGGTATTGGTACTACACATACATTACAGGCAGATCTACAAAATACAAAGGCACTTATCTGTATTGATAATTTAATACAGTCACCCCTTGCTGGAACAGCTGTTACATATACACTTACAGAAAAAGTAGAGCGTCAACCATTCATAAGTTTAACTGGTATAACATCCATATCATATAATGATGTATTAAGTGTTGGTTCTGAGTATGTAATTGTTGAAGGAGTAGGTGTAGGTGGTCCTAATAATGTAAAAGTTAGAAGAGGTGAGGTTGGAACTGAGGTTACCAATCACCCAGCAGGTGAATTAGTTACAAAACTTAGTGGTAATTATTATATTTCCAATAACATTATTAACTTTGTTGAACCACCATATGGTCCTAGACCAATAAGTACAACTACAGGAAATCCAGATGAAAGAGATTGGCAAGGTATTAGTCAGTCTTCTACTTTCCAAGGTAGAGTATTCCTTAGAACTGGTTATGTAAATGGGACTGATGAAACTTATACCAATAATCATATTTTTGATGATATTTCAAATCAATTTACTGGATTGACTTCTACTTTCACTTTAAAAGAATTCAATCAGGATATTGTTGGTTTTTCAACAAACAATGGTATAGTATTGATAAATGGAATTCCACAAAGACCTGCAGGAGTTCAAAGGGGTCTTGGTTCTTATACCCTAAATGAAAATGTAGGTTTCACTGATATTAGTTTCCTTGGTACTGCTTCATCTATAGGATATGATCCCAATAGAACAGGATTACCAAGAGGTGGTTTGATTGTTTCTGTTGGTTCTGTACAGGGATTTGGTTTCCAACCTTTGGTTACCGCAGGTGGTGTTGCAGTCTTAGGTCCTAGTGGAGAAGTTACTTCAATTTCTATTGGAAATAGTGGTTCTGGTTATAGATCAGGACTTCAAGATCCCATTAATGTTGGTATTCAAACTGTAAGTGTGGGTTCTTCTGGAATTACATTTATTGGAACTGCTGCTGTTCAAAATGGTCATATTGTAAGTGTTGCAGTTACTAATCCATTAAGTGGATTTGATGAAGGTCCTATCAAAGTTGTATTTGATTCACCACTTGAATATGAAGATATTCCACTGATTTATAGTTCAACATCAGTTGCAGGTATTGGTACTGGAGCAACAGTAGATCTTCAAGTTGGTGTTGCATCTAGTGTTTCTTCCTTCACATTGGTAGATAAAGGATTTGGTTATGGTGAAGGTGAGATTCTTACTGTAGCAGTTGGTGGAACAACTGGTATTCCTTTGAATTCTTCCTTACCATATAGTGAATTCCAAATAACAGTTGAAGATAATTTTACAGATCCATTTAATGGATGGACATTTGGTGAATTGGAACCATTAGATGATATTACTGATTTTGATGGTGTGGAAGATGCCTTTGATTTGAGATTGGAAGGAGTTCCTATTTCCATTCAAAGTAGAAGAGGTTCAAGAATTGATATTTCACAAGTCTTACTTGTTTTCTTGAATGATGTACTACAAGAACCAAATGTTGCTTATATTTTCACTGGTGGAAGTACAATTGTTTTCACAGAACCACCAAAACCTGGTTCTATTGTAAATGTTCTATTCTATAAAGGAACACCAGATAAAGATGTTATCTTTACAGAAGTTCTTAGAACTGTAAAGAGAGGTGATACTGTTGAATTAAATAATGATCCACAAAATAGACAATCTATTCTTTTGGATGAAGATCCAAGAGTTGTGACAAAAATTCAAACTTTGGATAGTGTTTTGACAAATCCATATCCTGGTCCTGGAGTTACTATAAGTCGTTCATTATCAAGACCAGTCACCTGGTGCAAACAGACTAGTGATTCAATCATTGATGGTGAAATTGTTGGAAAAGATAGAATAGAATTAGAACCTGCAATCTATCCTACTGCGGTAGTAATACAACCAGTTTCTATTGGTACTACTATAATTTACACCAATGATTTAAGACCTTACTTTGATCCATTCAATGAAACAGCAGATCTTGACTACCAAAATGTCATTGATATTCAATCACAAGATACAGTAGATGGATGTGTAGTAAGTGCAAATGTGAATAGTAGTGGTGAAGTATCAACCATAGTAATTACAAACAATGGATTTGGATATGATGATATTCCTGAAGTTAGTATTGCACCACCAGTAGGAATAGGTTCTACTGCATTGGCAGAAGCAACCATCACTAATGGCCAGGTAACAGGAATTGCTGTTACTTATGGTGGTAGTGGATATAGTACTTCCAATCCACCACTTGTTATTGTGGGAGAACCCAGAACAGTGAAGGAGACTTTGGAGATAAATGACTATATTGGTGATTATGGTGTTATTACACAAATTGATGATTCCCCCACACCTAGAGAAATTGTATTTGACTTGTTCATTCCTTTAGATTCTTTCTTAAGAGATACAAGTTATGCAAATCCCCCAATCACATTAAGTGAAATTCAAATTGGTGATTACTTTACAATATTTGATACAAATGTTTCCACAGGTGGAACATTTGCAACACAAGACACAGGGGGTAACCAAATTGGAATTGTTACAAACTTTGTAGATGGTGTTTATCAAGTGTCTGCAGTAACAACTGCTACTGAAACCATACCAGGTGTTGGTTCTACTACAATTGTAAGAGTCAATGCTAGGGTTGAATCAGGAACAGGAGTAATTCCTAATACTTCTGGTGCAAATCTTGGTAATTATAGTTGGGGTAAGATCTTATTGAAGGATGTAGTGAGAATTAGTGACCTACCTTTCTATGGGGAAAATGGTTACACTGGAATCAAAACATCTGGATTGGTTAATAGAAATAAACCACTAAGATTTGAACGCTATATCTGATAACAATAATAAATAAAACATAGTATTAGTGTTTTATAAGAGATGGCAAGACAGGGAATTTACACTGGAGCGTCTCCAAATGATGGTACTGGTGATAGTCTATTAGTAGGTGCTGATAAAATTAATTCTAATTTTATTGAAGTATATAATGCCCTGGGTGATGGTACCAATATTGGCACTGCAGTTACTGAAATTGTAGCTGGTGCCAATGTAAGTATTTCCACTTCATATGGAAGTGTTGTCATCTCTGCTGCAACAACTTCAGGGACTAATGTTCCTAACTTGGAAGCAGATACTTTGGTTGTTAGTGGAATATCCACACTTGGTATTGTAACTGGTGCAACATACTATGGTGATGGTTCAAAACTGACTGGAATTGTTGCTTCAGGTGTTGGAATTACAATACAAGATGATGATGTAGGTAAAGGTGTTGCAAGTATAATAAATTTTGGTGATAATATTGTAGTATCAAACATAAGTTCAGGTATAGTAACTGTAAGTTCAAATGCTGGTGGTGGTGATACTGCAAATATTATTGCAGATTCTTTAGTAGTTCAAGGTATTACAACTCTTACAAATACACTTGGGTCAATTTATGTTGGTTCAGGTAATACTGAAATCATTATTGATGGTGATGTAAGAATTCTTGGTGTTGTTACTATTGGTTCAGCATCCATTACACTTGATGGCAGAACCAATGAACTCCACTTGGGTACTGGCGTCACAATGAATGATAAGGGTGGTGGCGAATATGCAGGTGTCATCACTGCCCTTGAATTCCATGGTGATGGTTCAAATCTTACTGGTATTGCATTTAGTGGTCCTTTAGCAGATTTTGATGCTCTTATTGTTACTGGTGTATCAACTTTAGGTATTGTAACTGGTGCAACATATTATGGTGATGGTTCTAACCTGACTGGTATTGCCTTTAGTGGTGGAAGTAATTTTGATGAATTAGTTGTTACTGGTGTATCAACTTTAGGTGTTGTAACTGGTGCAACATATTATGGTGATGGTTCAAACCTTACTGGTATTGCATTTAGTGGTGGAAGTAATTTTGATGAATTGGTTGTTACTGGTGTATCAACTTTAGGTGTTGTAACTGGTGTTACTGCCATTGGTGCAACAGAAATTTATGGTTCTAATGTTTCAGTAGCCAATTCAGTAACTGCCACCACCTATTATGGTGATGGATCTCAACTTACAGGTATTGGTTTTAGTGGTGGAAGTAATTTCACTGAATTAGTTGTTACTGGTGTATCAACACTTGGTGTTGTGACTGGTGTAACAGAATTATATGCTTCAAATGTTTCTGCATCTTCATCCATCACTGCATTAGAATTCTATGGTGATGGTTCAAAGCTGACTGGAATTGCCATTTCTAGTACAGAAGGTGATTTCAATAGTCTTGTTGTTACTGGTGTATCAACACTTGGTGTTGTAACTGGTGTTACTGCCATTGGTGCAACAGAA
>Ga0070751_1000811_pt1 | contig 18956 bp, 48 predicted proteins | sample VirMetDEL_Aug_28_FD_78514 | JGI IMG/M metagenome (GOLD analysis project Ga0070751, IMG submission 78514) | Aqueous microbial communities from the Delaware River and Bay under freshwater to marine salinity gradient to study organic matter... | ecosystem: Environmental > Aquatic > Marine > Coastal...
GATTCAGTTCAAGCTGGTAAAACTAATAAAACTGAATATTACTTGGCAGACCGTAAAGGCTTTATGCTACAGTTAGTAAAAGAAATTGCTAAGGCTGAACGTTTACATGGTTTGGTTGAAGGTGATGAGCAAATTGGACTTAATGGTTCTGTAGTAAGATACAAGAAATTTGCAGTACGTTTAAATGGTACGTCTGACATACCATTTGAGAAGATTAAAATTGAGAACGGTAAAAACATATTTGAAATGTTTCCGAACGTACAATTTTACGATTACACAAAGAATGATGTACGTTTCAAAAAGGAATTACCGTCTAATTACCACCTTACTTTTTCAATGAGCGAAGATAACAAATACAAGTCATTTGAATTGCTTAAAGCTGGTGCAAATGTAGCTATGGTATTTGGAGTTAAGAAAGTAACTGACTTACCTAGTGAGTACCTTGGTTATAAGGTTATCAATGGTGACGAAAGCGACTTAAGGTTTTTAGATGAGAAAAATGTAATTGTAGGACTTAAGTATAAGTTAATGACTGGTAAGGGTACAGCTGGTGTTAACAAAGATAACATTGAAAATAATGATTTCATTATCAATATAGACTAGAGTAGTGTTTAGTGTTTGTAAGGGACAAAGGTATTAATTATCTTTGTCCCTTTTTTGTGGTTAAAGAAATAGGAAACAAAAGGGCACCATGACAAAGTTAAGGAAAATAATTGACATATGCAAATGGAGTTATTAACAATGTGATGTTAATAAGTGAATACCAGGTTTTTTGTGATTTCTCTTGTGTATGTCAATTAATTGTTTTATATTTGTATCAAGTTAATCATTAAACACTAAAAACTATAACACTATGAAAAAGGGAAAAAAGAATGAACCAGCATCAACTATCATTAGTATTACACCTAATGTAAAAGACTTTAGAAAGTTTAAATTCTTAAGTGAGAGAAATAGAACTGTAGATGAAACTCAAGTAAAGAAACTTATGGACAGTTTTAGTACTTATGGTACTGCATCAACAAAAATAACTATTGTTAAGTCAAAGGCTTTCAGCGGTAAAGATGAGTTATTCACTGCTGATGGTCAACATACAATGGTAGCTGCTACAAGACTTGGACTTGGAGTTAATGTATTTGTAGTTAGGTTAGCTGAAGATACACCATTAAATGTAACTAAATACATTGCAGCCCTTAATAACAATTCAAAGGCTTGGAGTACAAATAACTTCTTGACTGCATTTGCCAATAATGGTATCTATGAGTACAAAAAGTTAGCTGATGTTAAGATACAACATGGTTTGACTATTACTGACTTACTTTACATCTACTTAGGTGGTGGGAGTACTAAGGAAAATAAGATGTTCAAAAATGGTACATTGAATTTCATTGATGAGGCTGATAGTGATAAACTATTGATGGCTGTTGTAAAGGTAAAGAATGTTATACCTAATAAGGCATATGTAAGACGTAGCCTTTATAAGATGATGAGAATGACTAATGACTATGACAAGTTTGCAAAGGCTATTATAGTAGCTGCAAATGCCTTGAAAGTAGCACAGTCAAAGTTCTCTGAGAATGAGGCTGAATTCACTGAGCACTTGGTAAGAATCTACCAACAAGAATTCAAGAATATTAGTAAGGCTGCTTAAAATAATTTAAAAATAATCCACATTATATTTGGTAGTGTGGATTTTTTGTTTTATATTTGTATCAAGTTAATCATTAAACACTATAACACTATGAGCAAAGAACAAGTATTAGAAGCATTAAACGGATGCGAGGTTATGTCAATCATTCATGAAGGAGTAGTTCTTATAAAGGGTAACTCTGGATTTGTAAACGGTGAGAAATTCGAAATAACAGATGCTGATGCATTTGAGTTATGGGATGCTTACATTGAGTCAGAAGGTTTTTAAAAAGTGTTGAGGTACTTTGAACTGAGGAATGGGATGGTAACGAAGGGAGCAGAAATGTTCCCTTTTTTTGTTTATGGTTCTTAGAAAGTATAGACGTGTTGGAGTCTACTCTTTCGCTAATGTTTCAGTAGCAGACCCTTTCCTTAATTGGAACATAACAAAGGTAAGCAAAAGAAATGACATATCCTAATTTATTTTCAGTTATTTTACTAGGATATTAAAAAAGTTTTTCTTATCTTTGTTAAACACTAAAAACAAACACTATGAGTAATCCAGTAAGAGAAATAGAGTACAACGGTTTTGATGGACTTTGGAAGTTAGATGTTAAATACGATGCTATACTTGTCATAAAAGATAGTGAGCATAGGATATATGACTTAGATGACATCACAAAGGTAGAGCATGATACTGAGTATGTATGGTTATACAAGTATGGTGGTGGTTTCTACCAAGTAAAGTTTGAGGTTGGTAACTTTCTTGTTATAGATGAGTTTGATTCTAATGATGAGTTTGTTGGTTCAGTTGGTAGTCATGTATTTGGTGAAGAAAATTAAAATAATTCAGATTATATTAGGTTATGTCATATATTTTACTTACCTTTGTATTGAACAATTTAAAACACTAAGATTATGGATGATTTATTTGAAGCATTTGAAGCATTGGAATCGGGTATTTGCCCACAATGTGGTTGTGAAGTAGATGGTGGTACGGATGACTGTACTAACATTATTCACGATATGGTTTAATATTAATTTTAAAATAATCCACATTATATTTGGTAGTGTGGATTATTTTACTTATCTTTGACTTAACAATTTAAAACACTATAACTATGAATCACATTTGTCACACGTCTATCACCTTTGCTACTGGTTCTTCACTTGAAGAAGCTAAGGCTAATTTACTAATTAAACTTGAAGATACCAATTCAAAGTCTTGTCTATTTAAGCATTCCATCATTGATGATGGTGAAGATTTCTATTTTGATGATAATGATTTTGTGGTGTTAACTGATGGTGATGTTGAAGTACCACACAATGTTATATTCTTCAATGAAGATAAGAGTTACATATCATTTGGTAATAAGGTTAAGAGTCTTGGAAATGATGAAATTGCCGAGCATTTATTATCTGACAAAGCGGCATATGGTGAGTTCATGAAGGAATATCTTTCAGAGTACTTAGATAAGCATTCGGATAAGTCCATATATTGGGATGCATGGTTTAGAGGTGCTAGGGGTAAAGACCTTGAAGATGCTGACAAGGGTAAAGTTTTTAAAGGATAATTAGGAATTGTCAATAATTATCCTTATCTTTGTATTAACAATTTAAAACATTAAGCACTATGAGTAATTTTAAACCACAAGTATCTTTCGCAACAGAAGATAGTATAAGACAATATTATAATAACCAACGTAAGAGTAGAAACAATGTAAACGTATATCCAACGTATGCTAAATTGAAAGCAAGTATTGGTGCTGTACTTAGAGCAAGTCATGATGAATGTGCCTTTGTTGTTCGTTCAAGACGTGGAGAGTGGGGTGAGTGGTTTGAGCATTGGCAATTGGTTAATGGTAAGCCAACAATAGTAAAAGAAGGGTGGTCTTAAAATATATTAGATTATATTAGGATATATCATATATTTTATTTACCTTTGTATTGAACAATTAAAAACACTACATTATGTTATCAAAAACACAACAAGAAATATTAGATACTATTAAATCTAATTTAGAGAAATTAAACCAAGCAGAATTACCACAAGGTGGGTTAATTAATATTGGTGCTATAGTAAATAAGTTTGAAGATGCTGAAACAAGGTCATCTGAAATAGAGTTAAACAATAAAGCATTTAGTAAAATAAGAAGTGAATTATTACTTCAATCTATTGATATACTTAATGCTGACTTAAAACATTTAGGTCTTAAAGCAAGACCACAATATCCAAATCACATTGAGAAATCACCAGCCATTATTATAGATGATGTACAAGGTCGTACTTGTTGGAATAAGCCTTTACAGATTGAAATAACAGTAGGTTATACTACTGAAACCGTTGGTAGTCGTAATATTAAGGTTGCTAAGGAAATATACTTTATCTTTAGAGATAATAAGTTTAATTCATTAAAGGAATTGGTTGATTATAACCATAATGATATTGCTTCATTCAATAAATATTTATTTAACTATTATAGTGAAATAAATAATAAAGTACTTGTTAATTAAAATATATTAGGTTATATCATATATTATTCTTATCTTTGTATTGAACAATTAAAATAAACACTATGGCAAAGCGAATTGAATTATCGGAATTAGTATTAAGAGAAGAAATATCATCTAGAGGTGGTGGTGTTGAAATAGACCTTTCAAGGTTTGGTTTCAAGGGTAAGAAAATGTCAGCATATCAAAACTACTTAGGTGGTGGTATGTTAGGTAAGATAGGTGTTAATGATAACATTAGGGCATTTGACTTACCTTGTACTGATAAGCAAAGTGAGAAGTTAGATAAGATAGGTTTAAGACTTAAGAAGTATTTCTTCACACTTCAATATGGTGAGTTTAACCAAGAACAATTTGAGTCTAATCAAAAGAGACCTATTAGTGCATATTAGATTAGTGTTTAATGTTAAGTTAGCCCCAGTAAAATGGGGCTTTCTTTGTTTATATTAAAAATAAGTAAGATTATATTAGGTTATGTCATATATTTTTCTTATCTTTGAAGTAACAAATTAAAACACTAACTATGAGAACTAGAACATCAAGAAAGGCTTTGAAATGTGAAATGGGTAATAACCTTAAAATGAATGATGAGGTCTATGCGATGCGTAGAGAGGTTATGAACTACATCTACGATGCTAAGAACCTATTAAGAGCGAAAGGCGTTCAGATGCCACGTATTGAGGTTAGGATAACTGATAACAGTGGTGAGAAGGGTAATGCTGCTGGAATGGGTCGTATGGGTTGCAATATCGTTTGGATATCAACTATGTGCCTTAGAAAGTGGAAAGGTCATGTACGTCAAGTAACGTTCCATGAGATACTTCATGCGGTATTAGCTACTGAGCACGATGATAAGTGCCCATTGATGAAACCATTCTTTGATATGAAACCACTTTCAGATGCTGAGGTTGACAAACATTTCTTAAAATACTTCCAATAAAATTTGGAAGTTATATAAAAATGTCTTATATTTGTATCAACAATTAAAAACACTAACACTATGAGTACAATTTACAAAGCAATCGGAATGGAGGTATATAAGTCTACCTCTTTAGGATATGGTATAACGGGTAATCCATCTAAGGAGGTAACCATCAAAGAGTTTGAGTCAGCGTATGACTTCGAAGAGCACATTGAGAAACATGTAGCATGTAAGACTATTACATTTGATAGTGAGTTTTGTCAATTCTATGCATATGCAAAAACAAAGAAAGGTGCTATTGCGTTTGTTAAAAGAATTGAAAAACATTTTGAGAAACTTCAAAAACAATTTGGATAAGTCAATTATTATTCTTATATTTGTATCACATTAATTAAAACACTACATTATGGCAAAGGTAAATTTAGACAAACACATTTGGGAAGGTTGGACAGTTAGACACTTCATTGAAGAACTTGAACCCTATTTTAACATCATTAATGATGGAACGTCATGGAAAAAACCATTCAAGACAAAACAAGAAGTAAAGGAGTGGTGCATGGATAACCAACCATACTACAAGAAGTACATTCCAGATGTTGTTAATCATTTCTATTCAAAACTAAAATAAGTTAAACAATTTAAAACATAAACACTATGGAAAAGAGAACAAGAGAAGATGGTTGGGACTGCGTTCCAAAACTATCACAAGCAATGAGCTTGATAGACCACGTAAACGATGAGTTTGGTTACGAAATTAAAAGTTGTGTAAGAGAAACAGAACTTGACTACATGGTTTCTGAAATGATTGAGAAGTTAGAAGCTGCGGTTAAACTTCTTAAGAAGATTGATACTGAGGTTGAATATATAACCATAGGTAACTAAATTAAAAATAATCCACATTATATTTGGTAGTGTGGATTTTTTGTTTTATATTTGTAGAGAACAATTAAAAACACTACTATCATGGCAACTATTAAAGAATACGGAATCAAAAAAATAGAAAGTTTCATAGACCTTCAAGGTACGTTGGTACAAGAAGATAACTTTGAACAAGTACCTGTGCATCATATGACAACAAGAGAATTGAATGTTGATGGTGATGTAGTTTTATATATCGGTGCCAATGGTTTATTTTGTGAGAGTGGTAGTAAATACCTTTATACAGAATTAGATACGGGTGAAGTATTGGATATTGTAGATTTTTTAAATTTATCATAAATATATTTGGTAGTCTCATATATTATTTGTATCTTTGACTTAACAAATTAAAACAAACACTATGACTAAGAAAGAATTTTACGAAGAGAATTATTTAAATCTACTTAACCAAGCCAAAGAAGATTTGGAACATATGGTTAGAAAAGTAATTGCTAAAGATGATGAAACACATATACTATTCTATGAGTATGGGATATCACAACCAATATATAGAGAGGACCCACAGATGATGGAGTTTAGTGAAACAATAAGTGGTGCATGGCTTACTGAGGATAAGATTGGGTTTACTATTGATACGTTTGATAGTGGGTACGATATTGACATGACTGATTTGGATATGGACATGGTAATTTATTTATTAGGAGAATTTGAGAATATTGATGTAGATAATTAGGATATATCAAATATTATTTGTATCTTTGACTTAACAAATTAAAACAAACACTACAATGAAAAACTATAGCAACACAACCTTAGTCAATAATGATTCACCAACAGTACAAGTACTTCCAAAGGGTATTAAGAGAATTATCAAATGGAATGGTATATTTTACTTGGGTGTTGAAACTGAGGATTTCATTTACTTCTGCAATTATCAAGAGGGTTGTGAAAATGGAAACGTTATCATGTACAGAAAGGCTGACCGTTCACTAGCAAGTGATAACTACTTCGCATCAGATGACTTATTTGATTTGTTGACTAATCGTATGGATGAAATTACATACGCTTCACCGACCATTAAAAAAGAATTAAAATTAATTGCAGAAAATTGTTAAAATATTTGGATAAGTCATTTCTTTTACTTATCTTTGTATTAACAAATTAAAACACTACATTATGGCAAAGCTTGAAGAAGGACAAGAAGTTACAATTAACATTCCATTCAGTTACACAATTGGAGAGGAAGGTCCAACCACTGGAAAGATATTAGAAACCATTGAAGATTGCATGGACGAGGTTAGAGCCGAGTTGGATGCTGGAAATATTAACGGTACTGATGTATTATTAAAAAGAGGTTAATATGAAACTATTACCACACATTCACATATACAACACACCAATACATTCAAGGTATGTATCATTCTCAACTAGAGAAATCATATATGAGTGTAGATGCGGTAAGAGATGTTCTAAGAGCGTAACTAAATCATTTGGTAGTGCATTCCCAATAGAAACATCTACGGGTCTTGGTGGTGCTAAGAAACTGTTTGATGAGGTATTAACTGGTAATATAAGCACACAGAGTGAAATTATATTATTGATTGAGTATAGAGTCTTAAAGGATTCACAGATGATTGGTAAAAGATTTGTGAAAAAACATTCACATTTATTTGCATAAGTCAAATATTATTATTATCTTTGACATAACAAATTAAAACAAACACTATGAACCAGCAAACATATCCAATTAAAATGTATTCTTCTAAGATGTTCAAGAACATACCAATGTTCAAAAGAGCAGACCTAAGCCGATATAACGATGGTGAGTGGAAAGCAATGTTTGAAGATGAATTTGATGTTGAGGTTATTAACGACAAAGCAAGGGTATATTCAAACAACCCATTTGCACATAAACCTTCAAGATTCTGTAAGTTAAAACTTATAAGAGAAGAGAAAGATTCTAATATGAGAGTGTTTCAATTAATTGTGAATGGACAAAAGGTATTTTTTAAAATAGCACACATTATTCGAAAATAAATTAGGATATCTCAATTATTATTCTTATCTTTGAAGTAACAAATTAAAACAAACACTATGGCAACTAATTACATTTTCGATACACTTAAGATTGTACATATAACATCTGATAGTCTTCTACATGAGGTAGAGATGGCTATGAAGGGTAGGGAATCATTCAGAGATACAACTGATATGGATGAGAAGTTATACACTGCTGATGTATTTGAAACAATCATGAGTGAGGGTAAGGTATCTGATAAGGCAATGAGTCAATTACAAGACTTAGCAGACCAAACAGAATATGTTCATTATATTCAAATTATTGGATAAAAAGTTTGGTAGTCTCGATTATTATTCTTATCTTTGAAGTAACAAATTAAAAACACTACATTATGTTCACACTTAAAAATCTTACAAATAACACATTCACTAATTTATTCATTGAGTCTAAATTCTCAATGATTGGTGAGGTAGAAATGAAAAAGAAAATCTGTAACTTTGTTGCTGAGAATCTAGTACACTTCAACTTGAATGAGCCATGGTCATGTACCATATCATTCGATGAGGAACAAGACATCATTGGTATCAATGGTGATGAGGATTCTGTTAACATTCAGATTATCAGATTAGTTAATGAAAATGTAATTAAATTATAATGAAAACTGAAATTCAAGTACAGATAGAACTAACCAAACAAATGAAGTTTAGAAAAGAATTGGTTAAGAAGATGGAGATGGAGATGAAGGTTGGGATATGTAATCTTAATCCTATGTGGGAGAGAATTATAAAACACGTAGATACTAGGATACTTGCATTAAAGTGGATGTTAGATATAAAATAATTAAAATTAAATTAGGATATATCAAAAGTAATTTGTAATTTAGCACTCTAACAATTTAAAACACTAACTATGAGTAACAAAGCACACCAGTTGAGAATTATCCTAACTAAAGGAAACTTAACAGTAGATGAGACATTCAACATGTTTAATTTGCAAACATTACATGACTTAACATTAGCTTGTATTGCACTTGAACTTAAACTTGGGATTGAGAAGATGTCACTAACAAGTCAAGCCGTAAAAGATATGGTTGATGATGATATCAAGGTATTGAATGATAACTTTAAAGTTATTAACTCTGCTATTAAATTAAAGAGATTAGAATTACATGACTTTTGTATTAATTAATAACCATAACTATGAAACACTATAAGAAACGAAATAAGTCATATGAATCCATATGCATTGATAGGATTGAGAAGGGGATTAAATCAATTGAGAAGGGTCACCGTGATGGAGACTCAATTGGTAAGGATTTAGAATTCTTCTTTAATAAACTTGAAGACATTAACAAACCAATGTACGAAGAGATGTATATGAAATACTGTACTATTCGTATGAAGGTTGAGAAAGATATACATTCATAGTGTAGCGTTGACCATCTGAGAGTCAACATGGTAGTGGTATTCGATACCCGACCAAAGGGAGTAGTGTCCCTAATTGTTAAGATAGATGGTGTTTAGTAGTGTTTTCACCATCAAAGAAGAGGGGATTTCTGAAAAGATTTCCCCTTTTTTATTTGGTAGTCTCATATATTATTTGTATCTTTGTTAAACACTAATAAAAACACTACATTATGAAAACAAGACAAGAAATAATTAACTTCCTAGAGGGATTGGTATCTCAGAGATTCAACACGGAAACTCTAAACGAAATACTATCAACATTCTTTGGTACTAAGATAGAAGTATATAACGCATCACAAGGTCGTATTGATAACGGAGAAGATGATGACGAACTATCTGATTGGAACTTGATGTTTAATCTTGATGGTTTTCCTAATGCTTGTTACTGTGACATTTATATGTTACCAATGCGTAGAGCGGGATTTGACGATGCTACTATGTACATAACAGAAGTAGGTTACGAATTTATTTAAATAATATATAGTATTATATTTGGATATATCATTTATTATTCTTATATTTGTATCACACTAATAAAAACAAACACTATGCAAAAGAGAACAATCATCAAAAAAATCAAAACTATCATTAAAGAGTTTGGTAGTTTCACAACAGCAGACGTTCAAGCCGAATCAAGTCCAAACGTAGCTAGTTTAAAAGGAATTAATCAATTAGTTGAATCATTCAATCAAAATAATGTTGAGGTTGTTACGTATGACCGAAACGATGATGAAATTGATACTGATATTATGAACTATGAAGAGTTGAGTAAGGATGTATTGGAAGAAATACTATACCTTGCAGAAATCTTTGAAGCAGAAGAAATACAAACAGAAAAAAGAATATCAAATTAAATTTGCTATTGTCAAAATATATCCTTATATTTGTATCAACACTAAAACAAACACTATGAGATTTTTCCAATCAGTATTAAAAGAGATTCCAGCAGACGAAATCATTAAGCATTGTTATCCAATACACCATAAGGTAATTTCATTAGAGGAAAGAATTGGAGACGGTAAATGTCCCGAATGTGATTGTGATAGTTGGATACTATTACCAACAGAATCAGTTGCAGTAAGAGAGGGTGGTAAGGATTACTGTGAGTGTATGAACTGTGGGTATTTAACACACCTTTAAAATAATTGAAAGAAATATCGTATTATATTTGGTAGTACGATATTTTTTTCTTATATTTGTATCACACTAAAAAACACAAACACTATGAAAGAATTGAGAACACTACAACAAATACTAAAAAATAGAATTGAATTTCTAAAGGGAGAAGAAGTAACTACTCATAACCTTATTAGGCTTAATGAAGTAACAGCTATGGCTATAGAGTTAAATAAGATAATCATTAAGGAGTTAAAAAACGATGTTAAAATAATAAAAGATAATATGTAAAAACCTTGCATATATCAAATATTATTATTATCTTTGACTTAACAAATTAAAAACACTATGAACAATACACTAGCATTCTGTACAAATCTATTCGGTAACGTTAAGCCCGACATTCAAAAAAGACTTCAAGCGGTTATTGATAACCCAACGCAAGAAACGTGGGATGATGCACATTGTCTAATAATCTCTAGCGAGCGATTTAAGACACTTTGGCAAGCTGTTCTAGAGATAGACCCCACATTCCAAAGAAGTGCTGGGTATAACATGGAAACACACACTACAAAGTGGAAGACTATTCCTACTAGTGAAACTATTGTTAAGGCAATACAAAATACAGTATTAAAACCATCATTAAATTAAGCACTATGAAAAAAGAAACAAGAAATCAATTAATTTTTACTGTTACAGTATATAGTATTGTAATATTTCACTTTGTAGCAGTGTATAAAGGATTATATAATTAAACATAATATTATGGCACACGAAATAGAACATGAAGACATTGTAACAGTTAGTAATATCTTAAATGATACCAAAGCATATACTAAGATTGGTCTGGCACTAGGTATTGACATTGATAGCAACTCTGAAATCTTTGAAGATATCGAAACATTCATTGTTGAGAAGTTTCAAGAAATGCAAGAAGAAAATCTATAAAAGACTTGTATATATCATTTCTTTTTTGTATCTTTGAAGTATCATTAAAGAAAACGCTATGACAATTAAAGATTTAATAGGTAAACAAGTAATTTGGAAAGGTAATAAGACTATTGTATTAGATACGGCAGTTCATGAGAATGGTGCAAACCTATTGCAATTACAAGCAGAAGAAACTGAAACCACCAATGCAACACCATGGGTTGATATCGATGAGATAAGAGTTGATGTTTATTTCACAGCTAGACCAATGTTATTTGGTACTATGGTAGATGCTTATGATGGAGTTGGTAAGGTTGAATGGAAAGATGCCGAAGGACTTCTAGTACCATTCAGAAAGGATAAGAAAACTGGACAACTTGTATTAGACAAGGAGAATAGACCACTAATGACAATGAAAGTATTTGATTGTAAATTAGATGAAATTTCTTTATATTAAATTAGGATATATCAATTATTATCCTTATCTTTGAAGTAACAAATTAAAACAAACACTAAAAAACTAAAACACTATGAAAATCCTTAAAGACAAACTTGCTGATAAGAGAACAGATTCGTTTTGGTATCATGGAGAACAAATTGCTGTTATCGAAAGAGAAGACGGAACGAAGCTAATTGCAGAAGCAAGAGGCGAAATAGAAATGCGTTTCGAAGAAGACGGAACAAAGTTTATAGGTAGTAATGCTGTTACAGAAGCATTGAATCTAGATTGGACTGATGACAATTTGAATGACCTTTCACTAGATGACCTATTCATTTTCAACAATTGGTTTGTTGTTATCGAATTAGATGCAAACGGAGATTGTGGTGATGACCTTGCTATTGGGGATAACTACGATGAAATTCTTGAACTACTTAAAGAAGTTAACGAAGAAAATTAAAAGTAATTGCGAATAAATTAGGATATATCAAAATATATTCTTATATTTGTACTGAACACTAAAACACTAAAGCTATGGATATTCAAAGAGCAAAAGATTTCGCAAAGGAATTTACACTAAAACACCCCGAACATATTGATGAGGTAAACGATATGTTTGACCTTATGAAAGATGAAATTGAAGCGGGAGAGAGTGCCGAGAATGAATTACAATTATTCATAGGTGCATGTGAAGACTTATTAATCGAAGAAGATTAAAATAATATATCACATTATATTTGGTAGTCTCATATATTATTTGTATCTTTGAAGTAACAAATTAATGAACAACCTCTGTGGGTCACTAAAAGTCATGAGACTAAATCGTCAAATCACGTTGTTCTTTTTATCTTTAATAGAGTATTAACCAAAACCTAAAATAAAATGAAATAATTTAAAGAAAAATTTGGATAAGTCAAAAATAATACTTATCTTTACAGTGAACAATTAATTAGTATAAACCAAAAACAAAAAAGAATGAAAAAAATCTTTGCAGTACTATCGCTAATAGCGGTATTGATGGTAGCCTTTACCTCACAGGCAGTTGCCAACGACAACGTTGATAACAAGGTAGAATTTGTCAACTCGGTCACACTAGATGTCGCCTTTGTTGAGGTATCAGTCTTTAAACCCGACCTCACGTTTCATTTGGAACGGGTCTTTAGTAAGAACGTTACTTTAATTATAAGCAATAGTAAAACCTTTAGTCTATCTGAAAAGAATTTGCCCATTGAGGTTGGACTCATAACAAAGTTTTCTAATTATAATATTGAAACCTTAAACTCTAATAAATCTAGAACCGATATACCATTTAAGGTGGGTTGGTCAAACAAATAAAATAAAATATACATTAAAAAAGCCATAGCATTTGTTATGGCTTTTTTTTTTATTTAAAAATAATTCACATTATATTTGGTAGTCTCGATTTTTATTCTTATCTTTGAAGTAACAAATTAAAACACTATAACACTATGGAAAATATTATTAGAGAAGATAATCTAGCAACACTTAAAGGTAATGCTACACTAGTATCACAATGCGGTACTAGAATAGAACCTAAAAAGCATTATAGATGTATAGCACTTACAGAAGGTGATGTAACTCAAATACTTGTAAATGGTATTGTGTTTGACAAAGATGCTTTCAATGAATTATTCTCATATACTCATGATGTTATCATGGATGAAATGTCAGAAATTGGTCTACTACCAATGATGAAACCACTTACTAAAGCTGCATTTGTTGAAACAATGGACTTGCACCAATATGGTAAGGGTAAAAGAAAATTATACATTGGTTTCTTTGGTGATAAAATGAATGGTATAATTGCTTTCTATCCATCATTTGCTGGTGATACTAAAGCACGTTTCCTAAAACAAGCATACGAAAACTACCAACAAGTATTAAATGGTAATATGAGCCTTATTGATACTGATATGGTACAACGTGGTGATAGTGGTACTCCAATTGCTTATGGTGATATCTATTTCAGAAAGGAATGGAATCCTAATAATGAAAAGAATGAAATATTTATCTAAATAAATTAGGATATATCATTTATTTGTTTTATATTTGTATTGAACAATTAAAATAAACACTATGTACCATAAACTAAATAATGATGATATTACAGATATAGCAGTAAATGTTGTTGATGAAATGATATCTAATGGTTATGTTAAAAATTGTATCGATACTGAGGATTCAGAAGAATTTGATGTACAAGATATTATTAGAGAAACAATAGTTAAAATGTTAGGTGAGAGAAACCCACACCTTATCAATTTAGATGATGGTGACATAAAAGATTTATTAGATTAAATTAGGTTATCTCATATATTATTCTTATCTTTGTATCACACTAAAACAAACTAACACTATGGAAATTGTAAAAGTAGATATCGTATTTAGAGTTGATAAGTCAAGAGATTTTAGCGGAACAGTATTCGCTTTATTCCCTCACGAATGTGATAACCACAACGGAAACGTTATGAGTTACCAACACGTAGGTCAACACAGTTCAGCAAACTATAAACAATGTTTAGAAGTAAGCAAAGCTGCAACACCCGAACAATACGCAGACCTATTAAAAGAATTGGAAAGCATTGGATATGAAGTGAACGTAGTTAAAAAACAAAACTACGATAAGTTCTTAAAAAGTTACAAAAAACTTTGGAAGTTCGATTAATTATTTGTATCTTTACAGTTATAAACTAAAACAATAAACATGAACAAGTTAAATAAAAGACTATTATATTTGGCGGGTATCTTATTCCTTATACTTTCAATTGCATCATGCAAGAAAGAGGAAGCACCTAAAGCTGCAACAACAGCACCAGCAACCGATGCTTATCAATTCATTAGGGTATCTGTTAATACAACACCAATTGATAGTGTTAAGTATGTTAATAAGACAACCAACGCAACGCAAGTTGTAAGTAACGTTACACCAATATTTTATACTTGTAGTGGAATAGAAAGTGAGAATACAGATTTAATCCTTACAACAGATTATCTAGAGAGCGATGGCTGTCTAGTAACAATATATTTTACTCCTAGTACAGACTATAAAGCATTTCAAGTTAATATGTTAAAGACAGGAGAAGATGAGTGTGTGGGTTGGACACCATTAAGTGGTTCTAGATATACTCAGTTCAATGAAATAACTATAGAAGAAAATTAAAGTAAAAAAGATTTGGTAGTTACAAATTAATTACTTACCTTTGAAGAAGTTAATTAGTTACAGGGCCACAGCAGCAGTTGCTGTGCTGGGAAAGCCAGAAGAGCGGCCAAGTATACTACAGGTCCTTAAGGACAACAGGAGCCCGCTGTAAGAGCGGCCACAAAGAATTAAACAACAGGACCACAGCAAGCAGCCACAGCAGCAAGCATAACAGGTCCATAAAGATATATTATAGTTCATAGTTATAATAGACAGCGGGGTGGTTCCCGCTACAGGTGCGGCCAGAGCACGTAAAACTTCTGGAACCATGGTTGCGAATACGGGGTGGTTCCCGTTAACCAAGGGTTTTAATTGTTACGAAGAGGGTCCATTGCAATAGCAGCGGGCCCTTTTTCTATTCTGGATAAATAAGTAAGATTATATTTGGTAGTCTCATATATTTTTCTTATCTTTGAAGTAACAAATTAAAACACTACACATGGAATTACCAAATAGACCATTAAGAGACGGTGAAGTAAGTCACACCAAAGACGAGAACATTCTAAAAGACATAGTATTGTATGGTATTATACCAAATATAATATTCATTATATTATTTATGATTATTTGGTACTTAATATTTGGTACTTTGAAATAAATTACTTATCTTTGACATAACATTAAAACACTACATTATGAATAACAATACACCAATCACTAGCCAACCCGATTACACACCAATTGGTTTCAGAACTAAATCAGTAATCACTAACATAGAAAAGCAACGTGCATCAACACCATCAATACCAGCAAACGAAAAGATGGAAAAGGTTATTGCCCTTGAACAAATTGGACGTTTCATCTGTAGTGATGAATTCCAAGAGTTAGGTGTAATGGATAAGGTAAAACTTATCTCAGAATTTGCAGACCTTAAAGCAATAGTTAATACCTTTAAATAATACCCCGTATACACAATTGTGTCCGTGGATTTTTTTCGAATAATATATCACATTATATTTGGTAGTCTCGATTATAATCACTATATTTGTATCATACTAATCAATCAAACACTATAACACTATGGAAAACACTAACAAAACACACACGAAATGCGGTAAGGAATTGTCAGCAATGTTCATCGGAGATGATGGAATACTTTCAGTATTCATTAATGATGAGGAATGTGAAGTAATTGGTGCTATGCATACAATATACTTCGATGCCTTTAATTGTAAGACTAAATAAGAATTACCATGATAACTAAATTACATAACAACAAAGTCTATCTACTAAGCACTAAAGCACCCAACACGGGTGACTTAGTTCTAACTGATAACTATGGCGTTTGGACTTTCCATGAAGGAACTGCACCAATACCATATTGGTGTAATCCTAATGCGTGTAAAAAAGTTATTCGTGTAAGAACTGCGAAGATAAGAAAAAAAAATAAATAAAAAAAATAAAGTTATTAACATTCAATTGTTGATAACTGCATTTGCATATGTCAAAATAATGTTTTATATTTGTACCGAACAATTAAAAACACTACATTATGAAAATCACAGCATTCGGGGGTCAAAGCAAAGTAAATAGCATTAAGAACGATTTACTTAAAAAATTAACAATCCATACAGAACTTGTTAGATGTTTAGAATCTAACGATGGTTTAACTTATGCTAGAGCTTGGTCAACAACGTCTATTCAGACTAAGGACTATTCTAGCGGTAATTTCATCATCAAAAAAGGTACTGAATTTATCATATCGTGTCCTAATTGGTGTGAGGAAATTATTGAACTTTACAATGTACCAAAATGTACGGATTATTAATTTAATCCACATTTTTCTTGCATATGTCAAAACCATTTATTATCTTTGTATCACATTAATCAATTAAAACACTAAAAACCAAACACTATGAAAATCGGATTCAAAACACCATTAGAAGAAGCAACAAGTATGTTCAACTCTCAAAAAATTGTTAAATTGACAATTGAGGAATTTTCAAGCATGATGAAGATGCAAAGAGCATTGAATTATGGTAGAGGTATCGGGTCTACTAGCTGGGCTGAAATGATTAGATTGAGAGGTCTTTGGTTGGAGTCTAAAGGTGAAAATCCATCTGAATGGATTTTGGGTTCTAGAACCCTTTATAAAGATGATATAGTTAGGTGAAAACCTAGCTCAAATTAATTTAAAAACCAAAAAAACCAAACACTATGAACACTAAGAACACTAACACAATGGAACAATTTTTATCTCAAGATTCTAACATGGCATTCAATGTTGCCCTTTGGAACAATTTAGCTGGTAGCGAAGCAGCTTCTTATATTGAGATTTGTGGAGACTTCTATTCTGCGGTATGCCAATGGGCATCTCACAACATTTACTACGTTCACGAATGCCAAAATGATAAATTCACAGGGTGGACACTTGTTGACAGCTGTTCTAACGAAACTAAGGTATACGTACCTAATTGGGTTATGGATGCTGAGGTTAAGGATTGGAAACACGCTAAGAACCTATTTAGCCGTCACCTAAAGGTTGCTAGATAGCAACCCGCTCAAATTAATTTAAAACCAAAAAAAACCAAACACTATGAACACTATTGCAAAAAATGATTTATTACACTTGAACCACGACCTTAATACAGTCGTTTTCGTGAACGAAGTTAGCGGAAGTAAGGTAAGTTATTCAGATGTCACGCTAACGGCATTAGGACACGTTAAAACCGTGTTAGATTCTAATCGTTACACAACGGTTGAAAGGTTGGATGCGTTTTATACGAAGGTTGGGAATTATTCTAAGGAATTGCTTAATGATTAATGTCAAAGAAGGAGTGCGAAAGCATTCCTTTTTTTTTAAACCCCTTAAAAAAAATAAGGGTAGGTCGGAGTCTACTATTTCGACATTCAAAATGACAGAACCGCTTCGCTTTCGCACCAACACAACAAAGATATATAAAAAAATCGACACTACCAAATCTAGTTATCAACATTCAATTGTTAATAACTTATTTTAAAAATAATTAAGATAATTGTTGTGTATGTCAAAACTTATTACTATATTTGTATCATATTAATCATTAAAACTAAACACTATGAACACTATTCAAACTTCAAAAATCGCTAAAACTATTGCTAACGTTGAAACTATCGTAGCTTGCAAGACTATCAAAGGTACGTCTTTTGTAGGTGCAAGATTCTATACTAACTCCAAAGGAGAAGTATCACACCAAACGTTTCTTGTTGGTATCAACTATGCGAACCTTTTAGATTCAGACCTTGAAACGCTTAAGGCTTTCGATATTACTAAGCTTTGTGCTAAGTATGGTAAAGAAATAGTAGCTAAGGCATATAGCGAACTTTTAAACTCGCTTATTAAAAGAACCGCATCTGAATTTGAGAAAGAAATTCTAAGAAATGCTAATGATTCTACTATCAATCGTAGCGATGCACAAAGCGATGCTTACACGCACGTTGCTAAGGGTCTTAAGGTAAAAGACAACAACCTTTACATTTACGGTCTATGCGTTAAAAAAACAGTCCTTGTAGCTGGCGATTACCCAACGGTTAACTCTCAGCTTAAGACTATCGTTAAAAACGAAATAAAAAAAGCAGCTGGCTTGAAAGAAACAAAGTACAAGCAATTCAAGCTGGGTGGACTTGAAACTTTAAACATTCAAGGCTTTACTATCTAAGCCTTGTTTAACCACAATCTAAGAAGCTCCTTTTAAGGGGCTTTTTTTATGCCTTGTATATAGATAGACCATATTAATAAGTACATTCTTTAAACAGGCTAATAGAAACCCCTACGTGTACCCTTCTCTCATCGAACACCCCCCCCCACCCCCACCTCATCATCTCCCACCACCACCCTACTACACACC
>Ga0070751_1000815_pt1 | contig 18925 bp, 35 predicted proteins | sample VirMetDEL_Aug_28_FD_78514 | JGI IMG/M metagenome (GOLD analysis project Ga0070751, IMG submission 78514) | Aqueous microbial communities from the Delaware River and Bay under freshwater to marine salinity gradient to study organic matter... | ecosystem: Environmental > Aquatic > Marine > Coastal...
CAACTTCAACCAATTAGCAATACTATCTATAAGAGCAGTATCAAGTAATAACTTCCTACCTGCCATTATGTATATCTCCTATGGATCATTAACAAGATAAGTATAGCATTAATGCCTATATGAGGAGACATTATAATTCATTATGTACACAAGCACTGCTTAATACTTGGGTAATCAAGATCAAATACAGCTATGCCTTTCATTATTTAGGCTGCCAATCCGAAAAAACATCAAAAATGTCATTATATACAAGCGGGGTTAAACTTCAAACTTGTTTCACTACTAGCGATTACTGACCCACCCTCCCCTATATATATTTTGATTTATTAATTATTAATTCAATGCAATCACGAGAGTTGACACTCTCGCATACAAGTATGATAATTACTTTTTTCTTTAAAAGAAAATGAATCCGAAAAAATATTTATTATAACTTGACATAAGGGGAAAATGTTATCAACTTTCTTAGTCACAAATTGCGCCTAAGAAAAAACAAAAAAAAAGAGGTTGAGGGAAAACCCTCAACCTCTTTATTAATTTAATTTTCAATCGTATAATATCCTAACAATCTTGCAAACTCTTTTTGTCTACCTAATTCATCTCTTTCATCACTTGTATTAGAGTTAGAACTTAGATAATCATTTGCATCTTCATTTAGTCTGATTTGTGGTATATCACTTTCAAGTGAAGTATCAAATACCATAACCATATTTGGATTAACTTCAACATACCATTGAGACCCGTTAAAGTGGTGAACTCTTGCACCACTTTCATAAAGAACTATTAATAGTTCTAATGATTGCTTACGTGTTATACTTTCTAAAAATATCATTTAATTACCTCCTATTTACTATGTATTAATTGATATATATATAGTATACCATACTCATTTGGATTTGCTTTTAGACAAGTCTCATACACACTTCATTATAGTGATTTTCAAGCGGGAATCCATTAAGATCTTTCTGCTCGGGTTGACACCCTCGCATACAAGTATGATAATTTAATTATTTAGAATTTCAAGCCAAAAAAAAGAAATTCTAAATTATGATTTGCAATCAATGGGAAATTGTGCTGAAGGTTCTTAGGCGCATCTTAGGCGCACTTGAGAGCAAAAAAAAATGGAGAGAGTGAAACACTCTCTCCATTTAATTATCTTACCAACAATCGCTTTCGCTATTGTATGGTTTCCATTTGATAAGTTTTATAACACTTATCATTTCTCTCCTCTCTTTCTATTAGTTTGGGGGAACCTTAAACGTCTCTCTAACCAACCACTAAACACCCAAGCATTTAACAACAAACTTGATAACATAATAATGTTTAGCCACTCAACATAACCTAACTCCATAACAACCTCCTAATAAAAAAACTCAAACCCCCTCTAGAGAGGGGTAAAAACTAAGAGAGACGAACTCTCTTAGCTCTACCCCTCTCATCAACGAGTAGGACAAAGGCATAACCCCTGTGAACGTACAAGGTACCTTTGCAATTAAAGAGTTGGAACTTCTTGTTCACAACAACCTCCCTAATAGATTGAGTTAATATAATTATACCACAGTGAGATTTGCTTGCTTTGAGACAAGTTTCATACTCACTCATTATTTGGATTTTCAATGCGGAATATTGATCTATGCATCCACGGTGTATCCGCCCCCACCCATTATGATGCCATTAACGGCTGATTGAGTCCGAAAACCCAATCAGCCATTATGTTTATATATCGTCAGGGAGTGTGGCAGTAATAAATTTTTCAGAATCAAAATTTTCATAAGTCATTTTAAAACCTACAACCAACCCCTTGATTAAATGTTGTGTAAAGAAATCAGATATTGCATCAGCTCTATCTTCATTGATTACCTTGCCACTGTCTCTGAATGAAAGCATTGCGTGCTTTACAATCATTGCTACTAGCTCGTAGTCTTTTCTAGTCATTTTTATCCTCCTATTTACTGACTAATATAAGTATACCACACTCAAATGGGCACCCCTTTAGACAAGTCTTATGCTTTATTCATTATTGGTGTTTTCAATGCGAAGTTTGATCAGATAGCCCCGGTTGAAACCCTCCCACCCAATTATGACTTCATTATTGCAAATTTCAATCCGAAATTTATTTCACAAATGCACAAGCTCGCATTATAGCAGATTTTAATGCCAAAGTCAAATCGGCAATCCAACTTTTTCTCATTGAATTTGAAAATCAGTCCGAAAAATGCTAAGACATCTTAGGCGCAGTCTTAGGCGCACTTAAAATACAAAAAAAAAGAGCTTGAGGAAAAATCCTCAAGCTCTTTTATAGTTAGTTATACTCTAGCCTTAGCTTCTCTAACGGCAGTATTTATGTTCTTTCTTATAATGTCAATGTCATCAAAGTCTAAACATATTTTTCCGTGTCTCATCTCAATAATAATATCGTTACTACTATCTGCATAAACATTGTTACTTGCATAGACAAAGTAATATGTACGTTCTCTATGGTATTCATAACCATCTAAGCTATCGCCTAACTTTTTGAATAACTTAAGTCTTAATTTATAGAAACTAAGAATATTTTTAACATCTAAAGATGTTAAATAGTCATTCAACTTTGTAACTAAAGTTGTTACATAAGGTGCTACAAGAACACCTGCAACAACACTAGATACTGCTAATAGAATTAAGTCTCCTAATGGAGATATAAAGTAATTATTCAATTTTCCTCCTAATCAATTGCTTAACTAACTTATATATATATTATACCATACTCAAATTGACACCCTATAAGACAAGTCTTATGCACACTTCATTATTTGGATTTTTAATGCAAGATCTCGATTCAATTGCCCCACTTACGTTCCCGCCCACCCATTATGACCTCATTATTGGGATTTTCAATCCGAAAATAAAAAATTCATTATTTTAATTTGACAATCTAAAAAAATCTTACCAATTTTCTTAGTCGCAAATTTCGCCTAAGATTTTTGAAACAAAAAAAAACAGCTTGGAGAAAAATCTCCAAGCTGTTTAATTTAGTTAGTTAGACAAACTGTCTAAATCATCCGTATGATTATCTTTTATTTCTGTAAGAATTTCTTTTACATAAAGAAAATTTAAATTCTCTCTCATTGATATATCATTCAATATTTCAAAAGCTATATCTAAATCATCTTTAGCCATTTCCATATCTATAAGATATTGATAAAAGTCACTACAGAATTTAATCAAGTCAACCTCTGTTATCCAAGATTTTGGCTTATATGTATAATTTAGAATTTCTTTTACTGTTGTAAAAATTCCAAAATCATCATCTAGTAAAAGTTGAATTGATTTTGTGATTTCATCACTAGAAAAAACACTTGGCATATCTCTAAAGCCATATTGCATTTCTACAGTACGAAAATGATTTAAAAAATCATCTACATATTTAATTAATGTTTCTAATAGATTAATTCTATCTTTTAACATTTCTATCATTTTGTTAACCTCCTATTAACTAACTAATTGATAATATAAGTATACCATACTCAAATAATATGGCTACAAGACAAGTCTCATAGCCATATCATTATATGGATTTTTAATCCCAATCTCCATCAGTGAATTTGTTAGCACAACTCATAGAACAGAACTCTGTTCCTGCACTAGCACCTTCTCCGCAATAAAGACAAGCACGAGTATATCCTCTTTGATAATCTCTCTCGTATTCTCCGTGATGAGACATCTGTTCTCTATACTCTCTCTCTTGGTCTTTAGCATCAGCTATAGCATCACTTATACAATCTTGATGACCAAACTCTCCATAACTCTCTATGATTTCGCCTTGGTCTTCTGTTGTTTTACATATAAAACAAGTTTTAATAATTACCTCCTAATAGATAATATAATTATACCATAGTGAAAATTGATTGCCTGAACACAAGGTTCACACTTCTTTCATTATATGGATTTTCGATCTGAGTTTCGATTCAAGCGTCCCGGTGGCAAGCCCCCCCCACCCATTATGATGCCATTAATGAGCAATTGAATGCGAAATCCAACTGCTCATTATGGTTAGTTTCTATCTGAAATCTTTGTAGATTTCTTTGAAACTGTCTCTTAATTCTCTGAATGAGTAATCAATGTCTGACTTGAGACTATCAAGGTCTGAACTTGTAGCTAGTCCGTAGCTGTCAATTTCACTCTCAACAGCTGACCTAACTATGTCTATAAGTCTTTCCTCAATTTGCTTAAGCATTTCATCCATTTACTTCTCCTTTTCTAACTAATATAATTATACCATACTTAAATTGACCTGCTTTTACACAACTCTTATGCACACTTCATTATGTGTATTTTCAATCCGATTTTAGCTTAACCCACGCTTCGCTCCCACCCAAAACCCACCAAATCATTACAAAAAAAACTCTATCGGGAAAAATCCCGATAGAGTTTTTTAGTTAGTGGCTATGGCGAAGTTATTTGAGAACGAAATATTTTTTCGTTAAAGTTTGGGTTATCGTGGCTGAAGTAGTCAATCATTGTATCTAGTAAAAATACAATAGTGTCATCTCCTGCTTGTTGTCTAACCTTTGTTGTATGGACAGTATCTAAATTGTCTATAACAACATTTAACACTTGAACGAATGCTTGATAGTGTCTGCGTGAAAATCGCGGAGTTGTTTCCTGCAATTCCCAATTACAATCACTACAAATAGTATCGCCATTTTCGTTTAACCAACTCATAAGTATCTCCTTTTTCTAACTTGATATAAGTATAACAGAATGAAATTGAGTTGTAAAAAATCAAGTCTTACCCACATTCATTATTAGGATTTTCAATCTGCAGTTTCAGATCAAGTCTGGATCTTGCGGTGCAATGCACGCAATATCCAAGCAACAATTAAGCCCCATTTTTCAATGGGGCTTATTGCTACGCACTACAACAACAAAGGGCATTTAATTTAGTAGTGTGTAATTAAAATATCCTTTAACCATTTCGTTAAACCAACCACCTAAAGATAAGCTAGAGTTTTCCATATTCACTTCCCCTGCACTTTCCATTTCTCTTAAATAATCAGTAAACGCACCACATACAAAGACATCTACAGGCACATCATAATAAGCATATTCTTTATCACTTGTAAAAGTTACAAATAGAGTTTTCTTTTCTATGTCATAACTAATACCCCTAATGACAGATGAATAATCTACCCACATTGTTTTACCATTCAATTTAGTTTCATATAATGGTAGAAAATTTTTCTTAAACCATTTATAAATTTCAAATGAATTAACACTATCTATAAATTCTTGCACTTCTGCAAAGTCTTTCATAACGATAACCCCTCTCTATATAAGTCCTCTTGCATATCTAGGTAGTCATCAAACCCAATAAAACGATTACGAAAATATATAAAATTTTCATCATTCGTTTGAGGGCAACCCCAACTTTCCCAACTCTCTAAAAAGTTAGAAAATCTGTATGGATTATCCAAGTTATGTAAAACAGAAAGTCTTTCTGTTCTGACAACTTGAGCTAAATCAAAATCCCCATAAGATTTTAATTGCTTAATAAATTGTCCAAGCATATAAATATACTCGCCAATTAATTTACTTTTTTTACTTACTAACATAAATGCTCCTTAATAACATACCCAATAGTTTAATAGCCAATTTGGAATATGCAACTCTTAATAAAGAAATCGGCTAACACTTGGCTGCAGTGCAGACAAGTGTTACAACTCATTATTTGCAATATCAATCAGAATGTTATACAATACAGTATCGGTTAAATAAGGAGAAAACTTATGTCTTATATAGAGATGAAAGAAATACAATTCGCTAATCATACTTATGATGAGACCATTGACTTTGAAGTTGAATGGGATTTTATTAAAGATGAAATTAGCGAAATAGCAGGAGAACTTAATAACTTAGGTTGGGAATATTTTTCAGCAGGTGGTTATATGGGTTGGAATAAATCAGCTAGTAATACAGGAGTATATGAACTTAATGGAGAAACTTTAAGAAGTATCTTATTTTGTTACAATACCGAAATGAATATTACTATTGACTTTACTAATGTGGAGAAAGGTATCTTTGAAGTAAAGATGTCGCACCACGATAGTCCTATGGGAGAAACAGTTTACTTTGTTAAGGAGACAAGTATTGATGCCGATGATGAATGGGAGAATGCAAGAGAACATTGTATAGATGTAGCTATTGAGAAAGGATTAAGATAATGAGTTTATTTGCAGGAGATGTTGTAACAGTATGTAGAAGTGGAGACACTTATAAATGTTGTTGTGTAATGTTTAATGATGTAGATTTTTGTTGCTATGAGGAGACTTGTAATGAGTATAAATAAAACAGAATGTAGAGTACCTAGTTGTCATAATACCTTTGTGTATGGTAATAACGGATTACCTTTAATTCAAGGAGAAGTATGTGATGATTGTAATGACTTAGTCGTAATGGCTAGAATAAATTTAATGAATGGAGTATGGAGTGAAACTTAGAAAAAAGAAAAAAGATCTTTGGTATTCAAGTCAAGTAGATGAAATGTGGGAAAAAATAAACGCAGGATTAGAAGTTAGACCAAGTAGATACTTGCGATAACTCATACTAATAACAATTCCAGATTAATACTTGTTCGCACTGCGCACAAGTATTACCTCATTATGTACAAAATTAATGCGAAATAGTTGATATAAATATTCAATGGTTATATAATTGGATAGTCAATTAATTTAGGAGGTTATAATGACAAATTTAAGAAACTCTTTTACTAATGTTTCAACAGAAACTCTTGAAAGAGTAAATCCATTTGAGGCGTTGGGAACAGATACCAATGGCTTAATGACAGCTAGTGAATGTATGGAAAAAGCAGGTCTTGATTGGTCTGTTGATTTATACGATTGTTATGTGAATGTTAATGGGGAGTTTGTAAAAACTAACTATAATAAAATTCCTGTAAGGTCGGATAATCATTTTCCATTTAAAGCAGTTGGTAATCGTTATGTACCATTCCAAAATAAAGATGTATTTTCTTTTATGGATAGTGTTATTGATGATAGTAATTCAAGATATGCGTATGCAGGTACTTTTGAAAATGGGGCTTTAGTTTATATAACTATCGCTCTTGGAGATGACATAAAAATTGGAGATGATAATGTTGTACCTTATTTTACAATTATTAATTCTCACAATGGCTCAACTTCTATCAAAGCTATTACTACACCAATAAGAATTACCTGTAGTAATACTTTACAACTAGCAGTTAAAAATGCAGTCTCAAGCTTTAGCTTTAGACACACATTTAATGCTAAATCAAAAGTTGCTCAAGCAAAGCAAAGCTTAGAAATCGGCTATCAATATTATGATGACTTCGGCAAAGAGTTAAATCAACTTACCGAAATCTCAACTAATGTTGATGACCTTAAAAAAATGCTTGATGTCGTTTTTCCTGTAGTCGCAGAAAGAACAGATATTGAGGGCAACATTCTCAATGAGGGGGCAATTACAAAAGTAAAATTGGCTCATAATAAAATTGTTGAGAATTTTGAAAATGCCGATAGCTATTCTGTAGTCAATAATGCTTGGGGAATGCTCAACGCAATTAATGATTGGGAATTATGGAGTGCCGAGATTAGAGGTAATGCTAGTAGATTTGAAAGACAAGCTAAAACTTCTGTATCGGGCAGAATACACCCAATTACAGATAAAGCATATTCTTATATTAAAGAAAATTATTTAGCTAACGCTTAATAAGACACACAATGCCCCTTGCTTAACGCAGGGGGCATTTTTTTTTGGGCTTAGATATTGTGTGCATTGCACACAAGATCTACCTTTCATTATAAGAAATGTCAATCTGAAGTTTGCATATAAATTTAGATGTAGTAAGATTTATAGATAATCAAAAAAGGAGATTATTTTGGAACAAAAAGATATAGATGAACTGTTAAACGACAGTAATCAAAACATACTCGGTAAGTATGACTTAACTCAAATGTGTATAGACCTAACTCATAGCGAGTTGGTTAATATCATAGGGTGGATACTTAACGAAATTGGTTATGATGAGAAATTGTATTCTAATACAGAATTATTAGAGAATTGTATAATTCATCAAATCCATAAAGCACAAGCTAGAAAAGAGGGAGTGAGATATTAATGAAAGATTTATTCAAGCTACCTTTACACGATAGCACTAAAACTGTATTAAAAAGAATGGGTATCGTTTTCTTAGAGGGAGATGATAGCTACAATGTAAGAGGTTTTAATGCAGAACTCAATAAGTGGGGTAATTACGAAATTACTATGGAAACTACAATGGAGTTAGAACTTGATGATGAGGAAATCGCAGATTTTTATTATGTCATTAAATTTAACGAGAAAGAAGTTTGCAGACTACAAGCAACACCTCAATTATTAGCAGTATTCCAATTATTCACTATGGATAGAATTAGTGAGGGAAAAATGGCTGAGAGCTTATTGGAACTTGGAGATGATGAATTAGGTATAGATTTACCATAATCTCCTTTCTAACTGATTAGGTAAAAAAGAAACAAGCCCTCGTAAGAGGGCTTGTTTAATTGTATGAGTAATGAGATTAGACTATTGATATTGTATGCACTGCAGACAAGATCAATGCTCATTAATAAAAAAATAATCCGAAAATCGATCAATTTTTCAAAACTCTTCCCCTATATGTAAAGTATGAAATGTAAAAAATGCGAAAAGAACAGTCACTACTTAATTGATATATATATTCAAAATGATTTTCCTTTATCATTTTGTGATAAGCACAAGAACTTTAAACCTAATAAGTTAATTGTTTGGTTAGACCGAAAATATCATATACATTACAAATTTCCTAAAGAATATATGAGGATACATAAAGTGGGATATAGGGAGGGTAGGCATATGTATTTCCGTTTCAAGTATCAACAAAAAAAAAGATTAAATTGGTAGCATAAAATACAGAACTGCTAATATGATATAGACAGTATAAAAAAGGAGATACTTATGAAACCTGTTGATGACAAAGTTATACAAGCTATAAAAAACAGAGGCAACGGAAGTGCTATCTTTACTGATGAAAATATAAACACAATGCTTCAAAACCCTGCACAATGGTATGAACTAGCTAGTAGTGTTAATAACGAAAACTACTTAAAAATACAAGCTAGTTATGTATCATCTGCAAGATACTTTAGAGATAAACTAAAAGCAACAAGAAACATAGATTTAGAATTCAAAGGTAGCCAAAGTATAAAAGATAAATCTGCAAGAATTTACGCAAGAATTATTAATACAGGTCAGTGATACCAAAACCCCTGTATTAAGGAAACAAGCCCCTCATTAGAGGGGTTTGTTGTTTATACACATAATCAAGATCATTTGGACTTAATACTCGTTTGCACTGCAAACAAGTATTACCTTTCATTATTTGCAATCTCAATCCAAAGTGATATAATTGAGTAATTAATCAATTAAGAAAGAGGTATATTATGAGCCATTTTGTAGGAATAGCTTTTATTCCAAGAGAGAGCGATTATAAAGTAAATGAGGACTATTCTAAAAAAGACCAAACTTTAGAGAATATGTTTTCTATGGGAAGTGCAGTTTATAGCAGTTATTTAGATGACTTGCTAGCACCTTACAATGAACAAGATGAGGAATACTGTGAAGTCAATCCAGAGCTAAATGATGAGGCGACAGAAGTCTATCAAGCGTATATCAATAAAGATTACGAAACTGTAGACAAAGTAATGAACGCTAGAATTGAAAAAGCTAGAGGTTGGTATGAGAAGTCAAGCAGATATGATGATGAGCTTAAAAAGAGTGTAGCTTTATCTGTCGTAGAAGTTGATGAAAAATTAGAGCCATATTTAATGCTATCAAGATTATTCAATCAAGATATGACTACTGAAAATTTTGATATGAATAATAGTACACATAAAGAACTTTTTACAGAGTGCTTTATGTCTACTGATGAGTGGAGTGTTAATGAGAATAATCAAATTTTTGACCATTACTACTACAACGAGCAGGGGTATTACGATTGGTATGAAATTGGTGGGCGTTGGGATAATTACTTTTCAGAAGATAATTGTAACAACATCTTAGAGGACATATCTTTACTCAAAGGAACTCGTATGGTTAAGAGATTACACACTCTTGATTGGTATTTAACTTTAGGGTTAAAAGAAGAGGATATTGAAAATAGAAATCTTGATAACAAAGTTGTAAAAACATTTGCTAAAGATGATAATGGCGAATTTATTATGACAACTGAAGTTGATGATAATGGTAAAGAAAAGGAAGTTAGACTTGTTGATGAATACTATACAACAGAGGAACTACTTGATGAGGAAGTAGAAATCAAAAAATATGGTTTCTTATCAATGGTTACTGAAAAGTATGGTTGGGAACAAGAAAGTACAATGGGTTGGTTTGGTATGTCTGAAAAGGACGGAATGTCTGATGATGACAGAGAGAATACAGAACGAACTTGGGAAAATTTAGTTAATGATAGAGTTGATGAATTGCTAGCAGATGTAGATGAGAATGGCGTTTGCAAATGGGTAGCAGTTGCAGTAGATTATCATATATAAACGTAATCCTGTATATATATGGACAAGCCCCTCGTAAGAGGGGTTTGTTATTGGGATACGTAACGCAGATCTTAATTGCAGATTAAGACTTGTCTGCAATGCAGACAAGTCTTACCTCATTATCATTAGAATTAATGCCAATCTCAATTTGACATTTAAATGCATATGTTTTAAGATTATAGTAGCTAATTGTTGAGAAATAATTCACGGGTTTCTCCTAAGTGCAAAACTGTTAATAGAGCAAACGATTAGTGAGAAAGTGTAGTATTCCGAACTACGTAGTAAAACTGCTAACATAATCGGAGCAGTTGCTACACTTTCATTACATAAGGAGGAGACTTAAAGAGATGTTGCCCGATAATCTAAGTAAGCTACTTAGACTTCGTAGCCAAGACATAAAAGCGCAGGGGCAGGCTACCGAACTAGTCTCCACCTTTATTCAACAGGAGGATACATAATGAAATTAAAAAAATGGGAGGATGCAAATCCTCAAAATTACAAAGATGAGTTAGACGCATTAGTGGGACTAACTATCACAGGTTATGGGTATGTAGAAGAAGACTTTCTAGTACTGAAAGTAGAAAAAGATGGGAAGCCTGTCACTTCTGAACACGGAGAAGAAATAGCATTAATTGTTAGTCGTGATGCAGAACTTAATGGAGGAGGATATCTTGGATATATATACCCGTCTGAATGGGAGGCACGAGTATGATTACATTAATTAAACTTTTAAAGTGGAACCCCGGTAAACGTAAACGTAAGTAACGCATACTCATAATAAACTACAAAAAGAGGCGGACTCTCTCCCGCCTCTTTTTTGTTTTTAAGCTCACCGGGGGGGTGGAGATCTCAACCTTATACATAATGACACATTATGTGTACAGTTACCAGCCGTAATGTACTGAAGCAGGTGAAGGCGAATCTGGATCTTCGGGTACTTAATAATGGACTGTTACTTGTGTAAGTTATGGTTCGTTAGTAACTTGGGCTGCATCAGGCAGCCAGCTGATCTGGCAGCCTGAACCAAGATGGTAAAAAAGCCTATAAACATTGGGTTTTTCGCTGTATTTCCAGCTGCTGTGCTGCTGGGGCTTTTATGAGTAATGAACTAAAATGTATACACATAACAAGCCGTTATTTAAAACGTGAAATCCAGATTCACAAATTTTGTATCTTGTGAAAAATAATTCACAATCGTTTTGTATTGTGAAAGTTAGATGCACTGCACACAACTTTCACCTCACCGATCCATTATATAAAATGCTAATCCGAAATTTGCAATACTTTTAATTGATGCTAAGATTTTAGTAGGAGGTAATTATGGAAAAAGAACAAGAAGTTTGTGATAGTAATCATAATTATGATAACTACATTTGGAGATTTGTACACTGCAGTTTGTGCATCGAGGAGAAACCAGAAAATCTTTCTCCTAGAGAGTATGCACATAACGAAGTAGGCATTCTTAAGAATGGCGATATACAGGTATGGTGTATCAGACACGAAAAGAATGTGGTCATCTTCGATATGGAGGAACAAGAGCTTATATTTGACCCCGATATAACTCCAAAAACTGATGGTTATGATATAAACTATTGTGATTGTGGGTGTGAGGAGGAATAATGGATTACGGATGGTACGACAGATACGATAACGAAGTAGAAGCTTATGTGGCTTATATGGAAAACAACAAAAGTAAGAAAGAGCTTAAAGAGGAAGACATATGTTTGTCATAGCTAGACCTATTAACGGAATTAGCATCAATGGTGATGAATATTTGCTAGATGATGATGGTAACGTAAGAAAGTTTAAGTATGAAGATGCTGTATCGCTGTGTGTTGAACACAGCATCAGCTTAGACAGCATCAAAGACATAAACGATTTGGACTTGTAAAAAGGACACATAATCAAGATCTGAGATTAAGACTTGCCTGCAATGCAGGCAAGTCTTACCTTCATTACTCATTATTTTCAATCTCAATCCGAGTATGCATAACGGAGATCCATTTCATTATCATTAATTTGCAATCTAATCCGAATATGCTACTCTATATAAATAAGGAGGTATATTTATGAAACGTAAATATGAAATAGTAGTCAAGCAGTATCAATTGTTTGAGTTTGAATGGGACTACGATATACCGTTAACAGAAGAAATCTTTTGGAACGATGTATATAATATCAGTGATTGTGACCCAGATTCTCATATTGTTGAATGGAAAGAAATAATTCCAGAACAGGAAACAGTAATAGAATCTACACATCCTGCAGATAGAGAGGCAAAAAGTTTGCAATCTCTTATAGATATTATGTGGGACTATATCAGCGAGAAAGACATACCGGAAATAACTAAACGATTGGAAGAAGAATGACATTAGCGATAGATAATGTATGGACCTGTGAGGGTTGTTACAAAAGCTTCATACCTAGAAAAGATAACGGAATACTAGAAGATTTTAGGTATTCCTGTAAGGAGTGTTCCTAATGCCTTACTTTACAATGGATGAATCATACAGTGAGTATGCCAAGGGAAGAAGAAAGATTCTTATCAAGGCAGATTCGCGTCAGGACGTTCTTGATGGAGACTGGGAAGACTGGGACATTGTAGAAGAGTACGGTCAGGATGCGGAAACAACCGAAACGTATCCACACTATGAAACACTACAGGAGGAGGAATAATGTTTGAAGAGGAGTACGCGCTTACGAGGATACGTAAAGCGTCATTAGAGAAGGTCATTGAGTATCTGTATTATGACGAAAAGAAGCATTTTGAAGAAATAACAGGATACGATGGTGATGAAGAAATGCTCATTATTAAGCTACATAATGCCATTATCCACGATGATTGGTCTGAGTTTCCTGATGGTAAGAATCATATCTTTGTTGATTTGACAATCCTTGCTTTCTGGGATAGACTTGAAGAAGAATTAAGGAGGTAAATTATGGCTAATATAGAAATTACGCCTGAAGAATGGAAAGCTCATTATAAACCCATTATCAATGAGGTTAATGAGGGTTCTAACTATGTAGATAAAGATGGTAATAAGCTTTACGGTTGGTTTGATGTCTGGGACGAAAAAGATGCTGAGTATCTACGTAGTCTTGATAAGAACTACGTTTGGACAATGGTTAATGAAGATAACCACGATTATCTTCTTTCTGGAGTCTGGAGTGTCAACCGTATGGAATACTACGTTTGCGAAGTTCCTTGGACAGGAGAAGAAGGAAACATTGTTTCTGATTTTGGCTGTTGCTGTGACTCAGACCTTCCCGAATGCTGTGAAGACTGCTGTAAGAAGAGTCACGACCACATTAGAGATTACGAGTGGATTTGGACAGATGAAGGAGCAAAGGAACATATGAAATGTTGCCCTGAGCTTCGAGAACTAGCTAAAACTTATAAGAACGTTAAGGAGGATGAGTAATGAAAGATGATGACCAGATTTGGGTTTGCAACGACTGCGGGGGAGAAGATGTATATGAGGCAGTCTGGATGGAGATCAATGGCACTGGTGGAGGTGAACCGGTAGGTGATGGTCAAAGCTGGTGTGAAGACTGCGATAACTCACATCCGTTCTGTACAGTAATAACGAAACAAGAATTTAAAGCTCGTCAGCAAGAGGAGTAACTTTAACCATAATGTACCTCCATTATGACAAACGGAATCCCCGATCTTAATGATTGGGGATTCTTGTTATACAAGTGCTATGCACTGATCATTATAGAAAATTTTCAATCCCATTATGTATCTACATTATGGGGTGTTTTTTATGCGGAAATCCACGCTGCAAAAGCTGAATCTGCATTCGGAAAGTACTGCAGCAAGCCAAATGGTCCATATCTCAAAGAGGTTCTCAGGTCCCAGAAAGAAGGTTGTACAGGATGCTTAACCAGCTGTTGCTTGACATAATCTGGTACTGTGGCTACCTTACAGTGCTTTTTCACAGCAATGATCGTTTCACTGCTCCTAGAAACTTCGTATCCTCGGTTAGTTAACCTTGGCTGAGGCACCTTTATGGCATCAGATGCATACCTTTGCAGCACTAGAGACTGGTAATTGCTTAAATAGATCTCCTTGTCGTGTCTTCTAGCATCAGCATCCAAAGCTTCACCTATTATTTTGTCATACTCCGGGTTCAAAGCTGCTTCCAGCAATGGGTTCTTGCTAAACGCGCAGTCACATCCATTGTGACAGCCTCGAGAATATCTTCCCTTCATAAATAGATCTTCTTCACCCCATTCTCTGAGTCTTTGTACTGCAGAGCTGCCGGGTACTTGTATACGTGCTATAATCCTAGCGATATCCATATTCACCGTCCTTAATTAATTGTTACACAATTGTACCATCTTTGCACCCTAATGTCAAATTGCCCGTTGTGTGGCTACATAATCGTTTACAAGTTGTACAAGTAACCATATTTGAATCGTTGTTATACAACTGCTATGCATTATGCGTATTATTAATGCGAGTTTTTAATGCGAGTTTCGATCCGAAATTAGTCTTGCTTACCGAGTACTTCTTTGAGCTTCGTTAAGTATTCTTCTCTTTTTTCTATTTCTAGCTCATTAATCCTATCAAATATTCTGTCAATCATATTGGTTAATCGTTTAAGTTCCCTATCTATTCTATCTTCGGGAGCGCTCATTTTACCTAAACGCTTAAATAAATCTTCTATGTTTGAGTTCATATCCCAAGGCATATCATTAGGTGGATACATACCACCATCAAAACGATCTCTTTCATTTTTACCTTTTGTAATCATTTCATTAAGAGCGTTTTGTACATCGCATATTTGAAAATACTCTATCTCGTCACTGCTCATACAACCACAGCCACAAGTAATCATTATTCCATTAGCATCTAGTCTTATAGTTACATCGCCACTAACATTCTTTATTTCCATATGCATATGGTCGAATGCGTCTGTGTTAGGCGATTTTGCCTCTAAGAACTCATATCCTTCTATAAAATCTAAGTCGTCTACCCAATTATAAATTAGCTTATAATATTCGTCATCTCTATTAAGTTTCATTATCCTCCAAATTGTTTATGTCTTTTGACTCTCCCTTACGTGGATCTTCGTGAACTTGTCTGATAATCTTACCGTATTCACGTAGATTACCCCACTTATCCTTATAAAAACCTGCCGGTTCGGGAGTTTGTTTTGTGTGTGTAAAGCAATAAATTTCCGGATTATACTTTGACAAAGGCGTAATACAGCCTTCAGCTTGGCATATCTTTTTCCCTGTCATCTTCACTAAGTATACCATTATGTGTATACGCAGTGAGTATTTCAGAGATGTTTACCAAAGATTGTGCAATACTGATAATTGCAATATCTTTTGCAATTCTGTCGCAATCTTCTACTTTTGTGTTGTTATGAGCTCTAATATACTGATCTTGTAAAGATAGCATATGTTCGTTCATAAATACATTAAGCGGTGTATAGTCGTTCATTATCTAATTTGTTCTCCACACATCTTGCAGTACAAACCATCATTGTCTTTGACCGTAGAGTTCGTAGTACGTTCTACGAACCCTTCGTGTTTACAATTATTCTGTTCCATCGCCTTCTAGTTCTTTAGATAGCTGTTGGTCTAAAAAGTATTCTGACTTACCATCGTGTCTTGCCCATAAATGCAAACCACAACCGATAGCCATAGCACATCTTTTAACTGCATCAGATACTGCGTCTTTCATTCTTGCACCTTCAGTTTTCCAATTGAAAGGTTGCTCGACATCTCCGACTTCTTGTACAGATACATCTCTACCACCAATGTTAAATGTCATCTCTAAGACAACACCGGTAGTAACAGTTTTAGTTTTACCTTGCTTGTCTGTCATCTCTTCTTTGAATACTTGAATAACTCTTTGCTCATAAGGTCCAAGTACACTTAGTAGTCTTTGTCTGATAACAGAGTGTTGTATATATTCACCGAATCCTGTTGGATTGTTGTGAATGTATTTTTGAGGAAACGGTTTTGCTAATTCTTGTAGAATTACTTTCTCCTCGTAACTAGTAACGGATTCTTCTTCCATTTGTTTCTCCTTTAATTTAATAGCATCAGTGTAGCTGATATTGGCACGTTCTGCAACTCGTTGAAACATAAACAAGTCTGCCCACGTTACCTCAAGCTTATCTGACATCTTTTTCCTGTAGATCGCTCATATCTTTCATATACTTAGGTGTCTTTGGATTATTGACATCTAAGATAGTAAGAGTTTCTGTTAGTTCCTCATAGAATAAAGAATCCCAAATTACTTTAGGATTGTCTCCACGCTTTTGAGCAACTGCTTCTATTCCACCTTTTCTAAAGCTTGGTCTTACTGCTTGTCTGTAATCAGATCCCAAGTAGTCCAATACTTTGTCTGAATCAAGTGGCTTCCACTGTCTACCGTGTTTACCAATAAGTATTTTCTCACCAACACGAACAACTTTACCACTGTATCTTTCTAGTAGTTCATCCTTAATATCTTTTATAGCTGCGTTACACGCACTCTTAATCGATTCAATCTGATGAAGTAAATGCATAACATCGTGAGCTTCACTAGGCAACTTATCTCTGTGCTTAATGATTTCATTTTTGTCTTCAGCATTCTCTTTATCAGTCTTAAAGACTTCTACTAATTCAAAAGCCTTATCTTCCATTTATAACTCCGGTGCTGTCCACTCAAGATCGTCTACTACAACATCATTTATATCTGTTGATGGAATAGAACTATATACTTGATTAGTAGCTTGCTCTACATTTATTTTTTTATTTCTACCTGTAGCATTAGCCCAACTTAATATCTCTCCAGTTTTCCAAAATGGAGTTCTACCTTTGTTTAAATGTCCTGCAGGTTGTGGTAAATTCTTTCTCTGTCTCCAAGAACTTACTGTTGCAGGTTCTACACCGAGTAAAAGTGATATTTCGTACACTCCTACTGGTTGATCTTCTTGACTATATTGTGTCATTTTTCTCCTTTTATATAGTGGAAAGGTGCAGAAGTACAAGTGTCCCGCCTGCTTTCTACTGCACCATTTCCTTTTTGTGGGTGCAAGTAATTTATGTATCACAGTACATATTTAATTAATTGCCCACTTAGTATACACATATCGCTGAAATATGCAAATTTATTTGTTTGCGTCAATAGAAAACTTTGCAGTTTTAAAAATGTTATACCAAACTTTACTATCGTAACCTACAGGTTTTGAGTTCTGATATGTTCTACCAGCCATAACTGCAATGTTAATTAAATCAGCACCACATTTATCCCATATTTTTTTAGCATTTAAGTAGCTAAACTTAGGATTTCTAATACCCACAGTTCTAAAACCAGCAAGTATAGGAAGCAATGCAGCTTTTGTTAACACATACTCAGTTGATTCATCTGTATACAAATGTGCTTTTTTTAATTTACCTTTAAAAGCAGAAAAGACATATGGATCATCTTCAATAGATTCGCCAGTAGCTTCACACCACATTTTGTAAGCAGTTTCTTGAACATAATCTCTGAACTTTACATAAGATAATAAATCTTTTTCTTGTTCTGAATAAGACTTCATATCTTTTGCATAGTTCTTAACAATAGACCCAGTTCCTCCATAAACATTACTTTTAGTTCTAGGACTCATTGTCATTTCTGTTCCATCTATTTTCATCAACTCTAGTATTACTAGTATGTCACTAATTTTAAGTGGACCGCTTTCATCTCCTTCAAAGTATTCAATACCTTCTTCATAAGGACTGTTTTTAAATACCTCCTTGATACCATCAAATCCACCTTTACTATTGATCAATGACCAAGGTTTCAAAGCAGTAGATTTATTATTGTTCTCAGCTACTTCATCTCTTAAGTCTCCTTTATTAATTCCTGAAATAAAATGTACTCTGACCATTCTATTTTCTGGAATAAGACCAGCTGATTCTCTTATTGCTTGATATAAATGTCCACCATTGAATATGCCATCATCTTGAAATAATTCAAAAGATACTTCACTTTCATTTGTTTCAACTGGACCACAGAAGATAAATATACCTAACGCAGAATAATGAAATATATCAAAGTCTTCTGCTTTTGCTTGAACAGCCTCTTTCAGATCTTCAAATGCACTTTTATATGCAATTGGATTTCTTGGGTTAGGTTCGTTAGGAATTAATTCTGATTCTGCTAAATCAGTACACTTAATATAAGCATAATATTCCTTAACATTTTTATCTACTGGATTTTGTAGACTTCTGATTGCCTGAACAGGCAATACGATTTTTGTTCTTTTTATTGGTTTTGGGGGCATAACGCCCTCCTTTCTTATTAACACGCGAAGCCTTTTGCCTGCGATAGTTAAATAATACACATATCG
>Ga0070751_1000820_pt1 | contig 18888 bp, 17 predicted proteins | sample VirMetDEL_Aug_28_FD_78514 | JGI IMG/M metagenome (GOLD analysis project Ga0070751, IMG submission 78514) | Aqueous microbial communities from the Delaware River and Bay under freshwater to marine salinity gradient to study organic matter... | ecosystem: Environmental > Aquatic > Marine > Coastal...
ACCGCGCGCCAAGGGTAGGGCGGAATCCTAAGACTGGGCAGTCGGTGAGCCTGGATGGGAAATTTGTGCCTCATTTCAAGCCGGGGAAGGAATTGCGGGATCGGGTGAATGAGGATGAGGAAGAAGGGGTTTAAATTGATTTAGCGTGGAGGGGCGGAGTATGCACAGATTCAAGCGAATTATTTTGGCTGTGGTTGTCTTATTTTTCGTATTTTTTGTGTTGGCCTTTGTGCTGGAAAATCAGCAAACTGCATCGCTGTTGTTTTTTGGTTGGTCTACAGTCGAGCTTCCGATTTCAGTTTTTGTGACCCTGTCATTAATCGTGGGGATGATGGTTGGGCCTGCGCTAGGGTTGTTAATAGGCTCAAGACGCCTCGGCCGAAAAGCCTAATCTGGCTTTCAGGTAGTAGGGGGGAGATTTACAGTCTATGTAATCGACGGCGTTTGCTCCGTTTTAACAGTTGATCCATGCTGTTTGCCCTCATATTTGCGTTCGCTTTTGACTTTGGGAGTGCAGCGCTTAGAATAGCCCCCAATTTCAATAACCTCATCTTCAACTGCACTGCACATAGCTGATTTTTCAGGCTGTAGGCTAGCAAACTTCGACGTGTTCCTTGAGCCTTTCACCGTTAGGCATTTTCTATGGGCTTGTAAGCTTATGGACTGCACGTATTGAGGTGATTTGGCCTGCTAGAAGCTTGTCGTGTGGTGCGCGTTGCATAGGACACATTATGTTCAGCGGAAAAACGCTTCTTATCACGGGTGGTACCGGTTCATTCGGGAATGCAGTGCTTAAACGCTTCCTCCATACTGATATCGCTGAAATTCGCATCTTCAGTCGTGATGAGAAGAAGCAGGATGATATGCGCAAGCGCTACACGAACGCCAAGCTGAAATTCTACATCGGCGACGTCCGCGATTATCAGAGCGTGCTTAACGCTACCCGTGGCGTCGACTATATATTTCACGCCGCAGCGCTGAAGCAGGTTCCCTCCTGTGAATTTCATCCGATGGAAGCCGTCAAGACAAACGTCATCGGCACCGAGAACGTGCTTGAGGCCGCAATCCAAAATGCAGTCAAGCGCTTGGTCTGCTTGAGTACTGACAAAGCTGTCTATCCTATCAACGCCATGGGTATTTCCAAGGCGATGATGGAAAAAGTGATGGTGGCCAAGTCTCGCAATGTAGACGACGAAAAAACCGTTATCTGCGGCACCCGCTACGGTAATGTCATGGCATCCCGCGGCTCAGTGATCCCGCTGTTCATCGAACAAATTCGTGCAGGGCAATCCTTGACGTTGACGGATCCGAATATGAGTCGGTTTATGATGACGCTCGCAGATGCCGTCGACCTGGTGTTGTACGCTTTCGAGCATGGTCGTAATGGTGATCTTTTCGTACAGAAAGCGCCTGCAGCAACGGTTGAAACCTTGGCTAGGGCTTTGACCTCAATGATGGGTAAACCTGAGCACCCTATTCAGATAATTGGTACTCGTCATGGCGAGAAGCTTTTTGAGGCTTTGCTGAGTCGGGAAGAGATGGCGTGTGCCGAAGATAAGGGTAACTATTATCGCGTGCCGCCAGACCTGCGGGATCTGAACTACTCCAAGTTCGTGGAGCTTGGTGAAGAGAAAATCTCCCGTACAGAAGATTACAACTCTCACAATACAGAAAGACTGGATGTGGCTGGTATGCAGCGTCTTTTGCTTAAGCTTGAGTTCATGCAGGCAATCCAGCGTGGCGAGCAAGCCACGCCGGAGGAGTGAGCGATGAAGGTCCTTATCACTGGCGCCAACGGTTTTGTCGGTAAGAACCTTATCTCGCACTTGGAGGAGCGCAAGGATGTTGAAGTTGTCTCCTTCTCTCGCGAAAACAGTATCACTGAGTTGCCCGCTTTGGTGGCTGATTGTGATTTTATTTTCCATTTGGCTGGGGTCAATCGACCGCAGTCATCTGACGAGTTCAAGGTGGGCAATACCGACTTGACTGTTTCGCTTTGCGAAGCAATTAAGTCGAGCGGCAGGTCCATCCCAGTACTCTATGCCTCGTCTACCCAAGCCGACCAAGCTAACCCCTACGGCGCAAGCAAGTTGGCCGCTGAGCAGGCATTGCTAGAGTTGCAGGCGAGCCTTGGTTCTAAGGTTGAGATCTTGCGCTTGCCTAATGTATTTGGTAAGTGGGCACGCCCGAATTATAACTCGGCTGTCGCAACGTTCTGTCACAACATCACTCGAGGCTTGCCAATCCAGGTCAATGACAGGAATGCACTGGTCAACTTGGTTTATATCGACGATGTTGTCGATTGCTTCATTAGAGCTATGAACGCAGGATCATCTGTCGAGTATGTTGCCCAAGTACATCCCATATATAGCATCACTGTGGGTGATTTGGCTGACCAATTGCTCGCCTTTCGCGAAAGTCGTGACTCACTGATCAGTGAAGCTGTTGGTGCGGGACTAACACGTGCACTTTATTCAACTTATGTCAGTTACCTGCCCGTTGAGCAGTTTACTTATGAGTTGCATAAGCATGGCGACCCACGTGGTGTTTTTGTAGAGATGCTCAAGACCAAAGACAGTGGTCAATTTTCTTATTTCACCGCTCATCCTGGTATCACGCGCGGCGGGCATTATCATCACAGCAAGACAGAAAAGTTTCTGGTAATCAAAGGGAATGCCTGCTTCCGCTTTCGTCATATAGTTTCTGGTGAGTTTTACGAATTGGCTACCCATGGTGATCGCCCGCAGGTCGTGGAAACGGTACCAGGTTGGACTCACGATATTACCAATGTTGGTGAGGAAGAAATGATCGTAATGTTGTGGGCGAATGAGATTTTCGACCGGGAGCGGCCGGATACTTTTGCAAGGCCCGTAGGAACTCATGCCTGAGCGTCCAAGAGGCACAAACCCGATGTCAATGATTCTGGAAAGAGTGTTGAGATGAAAAAACTGAAAGTAGTCACAGTTGTAGGCACCCGTCCGGAAATCATCCGTTTATCGCGCGTGATGGCCGAGTTGGACAAGCATTGTGATCACATTCTGGTGCACACCGGACAGAATTATGATTACGAATTGAACGAGATTTTTTTCCGAGATCTTGGTATTCGTACACCCGACTACTTTTTAAACGCAGCAGGCGTCAGTGGCGCCCAAACCATAGGTAACGTTATCATTGCAGTAGATCGAGTGCTGGAGGACGTTAAGCCAGAAGCATTGTTAGTGCTCGGTGATACCAATAGTTGTATGGCAGTCATTCCGGCAAAACGTCGAAGAATTCCGACTTTTCACATGGAGGCTGGTAATCGCTGTTTCGATATGCGCGTTCCGGAAGAGATCAATCGTCGCATTGTCGATCATACTGCAGACATAAATCTTACCTACAGCAGCATCGCACGCGATTACTTGCTGCGTGAAGGCCTGCCGCCAGACATGGTTATCAAGACCGGTAGTCCAATGTTTGAAGTGCTCAATTATTATCGGGACGGTATCGAAGCGTCTGATGTGCTGAAGAGGCTCGGATTGGAGGCTGGAAAGTTTTTTGTCGTGAGCGCTCATCGCGAAGAGAATATTGACTCAGACAAAAACTTTCTGAAGTTGGTCGACGTACTCAATACCGTCGCCGCACATTATGACTTTCCGGTTATTGTGAGTACTCACCCTCGCACGCAAAAACGCGTAGATGTCATGGGGGTAAAATTTCACAAGAATGTACAGCTTCTCAAACCATTAGGTTTCAAGGATTACAACAAGTTGCAGCTGACTTCCAAGTCGGTTTTGTCGGATAGCGGCACGATTAATGAAGAGTCATCTATTCTTGATTTTCCGGCGCTTAATATCCGTGAGGCACATGAGCGTCCTGAGGGAATGGAGGAGGCTGCCGTCATGATGGTTGGTCTGGAAGTTGAGCGTGTCATACAAGGTCTGCAGTTATTGGAAAGCCAGGCAACGAGGCAGCAACGAACGCTGCGACTTGTGGCGGACTATAGCATGCCAAATGTTGCCGAGAAGGTGGTTAGGATCATCCATAGCTATCGTGACTATGTAATGCGTACTGTATGGAAGCAATATTGATTGGAAAGGCTCGTGCAGGAAAAACCGCTAAAAATATTGGTGGTTACCCAGTATTTTTGGCCTGAAAACATGCGCATCAATAATATGGTCCAAGGTTTTGTAGCCAAGGGGCATGAGGTTACGGTGCTCACGGGCTTACCTAACTATCCGGAAGGAAAAATTTATGCGGATTTTCTGAGTGAGCCTGCGCAGTTCTCCACGTATAATGGTGCACGAATTATTCGGGTGCCGATAATATCCAGGGGAAAGCGAAGTATTACGCTGGCCCTAAACTATCTCTCGTTTTTTATAAGTGCCTCGACTATCGGAAGCTATAAGCTGAGAGGGCAGTCATTCGACTCAATTTTTGTGTTTGCGGTCTCTCCTATCATGGTCACTATTCCAGCTTTGCTACTTGGACGACTGAAGAAGGCACCGGTGTTTGTATGGATTCTGGATTTGTGGCCTGAGTCCTTAAGTGCTGTGGGGTTTACCAAGAACCCTACGTTGCTCCGTTTGGTGGGCAAGATGGTGTCTTGGATCTATAATCGTGCCGATTATCTATTGCTGCAGTCGCGCTCATTTGACGACAATGTCAGAAGTTATTGCACTCGTTCAATTTCAATCGACCGGCTTGTGTACTTCCCTAGTTGGGCCGAGGATGATTTTTCAGGTGATCTTCAAGCCACTTCTGATCTATTGCCCCGCGATGACTCAGTCTTCACCATCCTGTTCGCTGGCAATCTTGGTGAGGCACAGGACTTTCCAACCATTCTAGAAGCGGTCAAAGCGACCCGCGCGGAATTGCCTGTGCGCTGGGTGATTGTGGGGAGCGGCCGCGCCAGCGAGTGGCTGATCGAACAGGTAGCAGAACACAAGATGGATAATGTTCTGCTGCTGGGAAGACATCCACTGGAGAAAATGCCCGCACTTTTTGCCGCAGCAGACGCGCTGCTGGTGTCTTTGAAGACCAATGAGGTTTTTGAAAAAACGATTCCGGGCAAAGTTCAGGCCTATCTTGCATCGGGTAAGCCCATCATCGCAATGATCGATGGTGAGGCTGCCAGAGTTGTCGTCGAGTCTGCAGCTGGAATGGCTTGTAGCTCCGGAAATGCCCAAGGGTTGGCTGAAATCGTACGGAAGATGAGTGCTTTGCCTGTGCGAGAGCTTGAGGGTATGGGCCAGTCCGGTCGGCGTTACTACCTTGAACATTTTTCAAAGACGATGTTGTTCGAGCGTCTTGAGGCTCTTTTCAGAACTGCCACTTTAAGACGAGATGATAAATGATGGAAAAGCGCTGCCCCGCAGTATGTATGTTTTTTTTTTGACGGGGGTATAGCTGAATTTTGGCGTTTCGAAGATATGACCAGCTTTGCTGGAGTTTGCTACGTACACACTTGGCATGCCCAAAAAATAACAAGTGGTGGAAATAGTCAGGCAATCTTCGAATAACCTTACAAACTTGAATAGGCACAGCCATAGGGCTTGACCTTACTTGTCCGTATTCTGCTTCAGGAACTTATTTTTACATGGTTATCTGGTTAGTATTCGCGGTGGTACTGATAGGGTCTCTTCTATCTACGGGGGGGCTACGACGCTATGCCTTGTCGCGTAGCCTTATGGACATACCTAACGGGCGTAGTTCGCACTCTGTGCCGACACCGCGTGGTGGCGGGGTCGCGATTGTTCTGACCTATTTGACGGCATTGGTGTTGATGGCGTTCGTCGGGTCAGTCAATTGGACTGTAACTGTAACTTTGCTCGGTAGCGGTGCGTTGATTGCGTTGGTTGGATTTCTCGATGATCACGGGCATATAGCTGCGCGTTGGCGCCTTTTAGCTCATTTTTTTGCGGCAGCTTGGTCACTTTTCTGGATGGGGGGGTTGCCTCCTGTCACCCTGATGAGTATCACTGTAGATCTTGGCTGGCTTGGTCATTTACTTGCGGCTGTATATCTGGTTTGGATGCTTAATCTGTATAACTTTATGGATGGGATCGATGGTATCGCCAGCGCAGAGGCCGTTTGTGTCTGCTTGGGGGCATGTTTGGTGTACTGGTTGACGGGGCATGAAGACCTCATCATGCCGCCTATTTTACTGGCATTGTCCGTACTTGGTTTCCTGTATTGGAATTTCCCTCCCGCGCGTATTTTCATGGGTGATGCGGGAAGTGGCTTTCTAGGTATTGTGATTGGTGCTCTTTCATTGCAAGCCGCTCGGGTAGATAGTGAGTTTTTGTGGGTGTGGCTGATTTTGTTGGGGGTATTTATTGTTGATGCTACCTTTACCCTCTGGCGACGGTTGTGGCGCGGAGACAAGATATACGAAGCGCATCGCAGTCATGCTTATCAGTATGCATCACGTCTAGCTGGACGCCATTTGCCAGTAACTCTGGCGGTGACCGCCATTAACCTACTCTGGCTGCTACCGATAGGCGTTTGTGTCGGATTAGGGTTCGATGGCTTTTGGGGCTTTGTGTTGGCCTATGCCCCGTTGATATTGCTGGCTATTAAGTTTCATGCTGGTGAGTTGGAAAAAACTGGATAATTTTTGCTTTGCTCAAGGATCTCGCGGGACGTAGACGTCACCGTTTTTTCTGGCAGTCATAGGGATCGAGGTATAAAAAGGGCATATGGATAATTTACGCACCCGTTTATTGGGTTTGCCGCGTAGGCAAAAACGCTTTTTGCAAGTCGCCACCGATATTGTGCTGGTCTGGGTTGCGCTCTGGCTGGCGTTTGTCGTACGCCTGGGTTTTGAGGATCTCAATAACCCTTTCGTTGTTCATTTGTGGCTTTTTCTCAGTGCGCCAGTTATAGCAATTCCACTTTTTATTCACTTTGGTATGTACCGTGCCGTGATGCGGTATTTTGGCAATGATGCGTTAATCGCCATTATCAAAGCAGTGAGCCTATCATCATTGTTACTGTCTCTGGTGGTTTACCTGTACAGCAATCATCAGACATTGGTTCCACGGTCAATCGTATTCAACTATTGGTGGTTGAGCATGGTAATCATTGGTGGCCTACGTCTGGGAATGCGCCAATACTTTCTTGGCGACTGGTTTACTACCGTCCAACATGTACCTTTTACAAACCGCGATGATGGTTTGCCAAAGGTGGTCATCTATGGTGCTGGTGCTGCTGGTAATCAACTGGTAGCAGCACTGCGTATGGGCAAGTTGATGCGGCCCGTAGCTTTTATTGATGATGACAGTAGCATAGCTGATCGCGTCATCTCTGGACTGCAGGTATACAAGCCCAGACATATTCAACGGATGATTGACGAGACTGGAGCAGAAGAGCTGCTCTTGGCAATCCCCTCATCTACGCGGGCACGACGCAGAGAAATACTTGGTTACCTGGAAGGCTATCCGCTGCATGTGCGCAGTGTGCCTGGATTCATGGATTTAGCCAGCGGTCGGGTCAAAGTAGATGATATTCAGGAAGTCGATATTGCCGATCTACTAGGTCGAGACTCAGTGCCTGCGCAAGAGGATCTATTGGAAAGGTGTATAAAGAACCGTGTAGTAATGGTTACCGGTGCAGGGGGATCGATTGGATCGGAACTTTGCCGGCAAATATTGACGCTGGGCCCTACCGATCTGCTGCTGTTTGATCATAGTGAATACAATCTCTACTCTATCCAGTCCGAGCTCGAACAGCGTGTCCAGTCGGAGGCGTTGAACGTCAGGCTTATGTTTATTCTCGGCTCTGTGCGTAACCAGGACAGGTTATTAGACGTCATGAAGTTCTGGTCGGTTGATACTGTCTACCACGCTGCGGCTTACAAACATGTTCCCATGGTGGAACACAATATCGCAGAAGGTATCCTCAATAATTTGATGGGCACTCTCAACACAGCCCAGGCGGCATTGCAGGCTGGTGTTGAGAACTTTGTGCTAATTTCAACCGACAAAGCGGTACGACCGACTAACGTAATGGGGAGTACCAAGCGCTTGGCTGAGTTGGTGTTGCAGGCATTGAGCAAGGAACTGGCACCTGTTTTATTTGGAGATGCTTCGAATGTATCCAGTGTAAACAAAACTCGCTTCACGATGGTGCGTTTTGGTAATGTGCTGGGTTCTTCAGGATCTGTTATTCCGTTGTTTCATAAGCAGATCCAGGCTGGTGGTCCATTGACTGTTACACATCCGAAAATCACCCGTTATTTCATGACTATTCCTGAGGCCGCACAGTTGGTTATCCAAGCGGGTTCTTTAGGGCAGGGCGGTGATGTATTCGTCCTCGACATGGGGGAGCCAGTGAAGATTGTTGAGCTAGCTGAAAAGATGATTCACCTCTCGGGGTTGAGTGTTCGCTCGGATAAAAACCCGCGTGGGGATATCAAGATCAATTTCAGCGGACTGCGTCCAGGTGAAAAGCTATATGAGGAATTATTGATTGGCGATAACGTCGCCGCTACCAGTCATCCAATGATCATGCGAGCCAGCGAGGAGTTTCTGACATGGGACGCATTGAAGGAAAAATTGTCAGTTTTGCTGATTGCCGTCGAAGCTCATGATTATGTTCTGATCAGACAAATTCTGAAGTCTATCGTAAGTGGATACAGCCCTGAGGACGAAATTGTTGACTGGATGTATGTTCAGCGACAATCCTCAAAAAAAATATCGGCACGCTGTGATAAAAGCTGAGTAACAGCAAGCAAATAGCTTCAGCTCATCGGGAGGCGTGCCCTAGGTTACCAGGGATTGAGAGCCAGTCGGAACGCCGCCCTCATTTCCAAGCCTACCAATACCCAATTAGAGGCGTAAACGTCCGGCAAAGACCTGCAACCCTTGCTCAACTTGATGCGGGATCGACTGCTGGGAAGTCGCATCATCCACTGCGACGAAACGCGTGTACAGGTGATGAAAGAGCCTGATCGAGAGCCGACCAGTCAATCCTGGATGTGGGTGCAAACCGGCGGACCGCCTAATCAGCCTGTGATCCTTTTTGACTACTCGACCAGCCGGGCGCAGGAGGTTCCGTCGCGCCTGCTCGAAGGTTATCGCGGCTACCTGATGACCGACGATTATGTTGGTTACAACGCCTTGGGCGCGCAGTCCGGTGTCGAACGTTTAGGCTGTTGGGCCCATGCACGACGCAAGTTTGTCGAGGCGCAAAAGGTGCAGCCTAAAGGTAAAACCGGGCGTGCCGATATCGCCCTGAATCTGATCAACAAGCTGTACGGTATCGAGCGAGATTTAAAAGAAGTCGGCGATGAACATCGCCACGAAAGCCGACAGCAAAACAGCTTGCCGGTGTTGGCCCAATTGCAAACATGGTTGGAGAAAACCCAGCCACAAGTGACGGCGCAAAATGCACTGGGCAAAGCCATCAGCTACTTGGCCAGCAACTGGATCAAGTTGGTGCGCTACACCGAAGCCGGATATTTGCCGATCGACAACAATGCGGCCGAGCGTGCGATCCGGCCCTTCGTGATCGGGCGCAAGAACTGGCTGTTCAGCGACACGCCCAAAGGCGCGACGGCCAGCGCTCAACTTTACAGTTTGGTCGAGACGGCTAAAGCCAACGGCCAAGAGCCCTATGCGTGGCTGCGCCACGCCCTTGAGCGCCTGCCACAGGCAACCTCGGTTGAAGATTACGAAGCCTTGCTGCCGTGGAACTGTTCGCCCGCATCGCCTAGCTAAGCGCGCCGCCTATTTTTGAACAGGTGGGGTTTATGGAGCGCTTACGTATGAAATACCCGTTTAAAAGGCTTGAACTGGTGCCCACTTAAATTTAAGTGCACACCATTTCTTGGCTTTGCGGGGTTGGGGAGATGACTTGACCGTACGGTTACTTAGAGGCTTACTCGTGGCCTTGAGAAAATAAATAATACTGTTAAGACCCAAAAAGAAGTCATGGTTTCTAGGAAACCAAATACTTGGTTGTTTGCTGGTATATAGAGAAATAGTATGCCAAATAAAGGCAGTAGCATACGGGCGAAAAAATCTTCGTACATGATAGCTGACAAATAAATCCATGAGAAATAGGCGCCAAGAATTAACATAATTATGGCAACGCCAAAAAACCCCACGTCGTTGGCTATGTAGCTATAAAAAGAATGCCAGTAAACAAATTCATCCCATTGCTCGCTTATTTTATGTTGAAATGTTCTGTCTCTTATGTCAAATCCTAGATACTCGGCAAACGCTTTTTGTAGGAAAACAGAGTGGCCGATACCGAAGGATGTGGTGAAGTCCTCATCCAGTGCAATCGACATTCCGTAATAACCCTGTACCATATAAATGGTCAGCTTTTCGTAAAGATCCGTCGCGTGAGTCCTCTCTGTATTTGTCTCATCACTCTTAAATCTAATTCCTTTGTCTTTTAGATACTCAAATCGCTCGGGGACGCTATTTTCAAATGCGACCTGATAGGGTGAATGTCCGGACTTGACACTATAAAATTGCCAGAAAGAAAAGAAAAATATAGCCACCAGAGAAATTGTAAAAAACTTTCGTTGCTTAATCGTGGAAAAAACACCGGAAGATTTATTCGAGACTACTAAGATGCCGAGACAGATGGATATTATAAAAAAATAGGAAAAATTTATAGCGCTTAGGCTGGCAATGATTCCGGACAAAAGTGGGATGGTTGCTATTAAAACGCCGGCAATTTTACGGAATGTACTCAAGGTGTGCCAATAAAATACTAGGCCCGGTAGCAGGATGTACTTGAATGCGCTGGTAAAAAATAAGCTGGCAGTTATCAGCGGGTTGTTTATAAAACCATCCATTGCTGCGTCAGATGCATAGAAGGCACGAGCTTGCCAGGGAGCAACCAATCCTCTATGTAAGTTGGAAAAAAAATCGTTCGGTATATATGAGTGCGAAAGGGTAAGGTTTCTATGCTGAACTATATTTGCCGCAAGCGCCAAGACCAATATTAACCAGAAATAATGTGTGAATTTGTTTTTTTTAGTTTGGATTTTTAGGGGCGTTTTGTTAACTTTGCTTTTTTTGGCGAAATAAAAACTCTGTACTATATAGCCCCCTATAAAAAAGATATGGTATAGAAAAATAAATCCTAAAAACTCGCTAGTGTTTTGCAGTGGCCATATGATGGGGCCATAGAAAAGCAGCCATAATCCGAGTAGTAAATATACTTCAACTAAAAAAAGCGGTGCATAAACTTTTATTTTGTTCACTTTCCAGATCCTTGGCAAGATGCGTTGACATAAGATGTAGGCGTGTATAGCCTCATTTATTCTTGGTGCGTGAGCATGAGTCCACTATATGACCGTCATGAGATATACAATCTTTATAAAACATCTTTGCTCGCCTGACTATCAGGTTGTAATGCTCCTGATGTGGTTCTGGTTCCGGTACTGACGTTGAGTAAGTTTTAAGAAGAGGAAGCAGGTTCGCAGCGATTTTGAAAAGGTAGGTGTAATAGCTAATATTAAGCAATTTTTTAAGAGAGCTATTGTCGATTTTGTAACAGTAAATCCTGTTTCTTAGCAAATACTTACCCAGCCAGGTCTTTTCGCAAGAAAGCATATAGCTAAAAACCTTTAGTTTGTCTAAGTCAAAGTCTGAGCCTCTAATGAGGTAGGTTGAGCCAGATGTTCGTCTATAGTATATGTATACTTTTTTTGATTGTGTGAAGCTAATGTCCTGATAAGAGTTTGCAATTTTTACCATCATTGGGAAGTCTTCAGTGACACTGTGGCTGTTTATGAAGGAGGAAAGCTCCTTATCTTTCAAGAATTTTTTATTGTAAAATAAGCTTGGAGTGTTAATGCTGCTGACACCTTTCAGGCGTTCGAAAAACTTCTTTCCTTGGTAAATTACTTCTGTTGCTAAAATATGAAAGATGGTCGATTTTGATTCAAGGATTTTACCGTCGATCAGCAATAGTGGTAATCCAGAAAAAAAATCGTGATGCTTCAACTGTTCGACTTCTTCAAATATATTTGTGCATGCATAAACGTCATCGCCGGCAGTTATTTTAAATCGCTCGCCTTCAATCAGTGGCCATATCCTAGTGTAGTTCAGACAAGTGCCTTTGTTCGTGCCATCAGCCAAAATTTTGATATCTGTGAAGAGTTTGTCGTGTATAGAAAGCCAACGACTGGCCAGTGTAACAGTCTGATCCCGTGAGCCATCGTCAGCTACAATTAAATTAAATTCATACGCTGAACCAAAATTTTCAATCAAAAATCTAATGCTTTCAAGGTGTTCAATAATGTAGGCCTCATGATTGAACGTCAGGATGGCAAAAGTAAATTTACTCTTAATCACGTGACATACCTTTAAAAAACTTTCTGTTTAGAGTTCTGTAGATAAAAATAAAAGCATCCATCCCAATCATTTTGAAACCGAGCAGAAAGAAATCTATTTTCCATTTGAGGCCGTATTTGCCGTCTGATAATGACTCACTGGCAATGCCTCTTTGATCAAGATCTATAGAAAGCTTGTATTTTTCTATAATGGGAGCAATCACACTCAAAACCCACTTTCCTCTGCGTATAGCCCCGCCTAACGTATAATTATAGATAAATGTATCTTCCTTGCCCGCTTGAGCGCAGTAAAAGCGACAGCTATCCTTGAAGGTCCTTGCGCTGCCAAAAAACTCCCAGGCCCAGGGTGAATCTAACTCTCCTGTAAAGTCTATTAGGCGTTTAGTTCGCCAGATGGCGGGGGCCGAGTTCAGTCGATAGTCATTTCTCTTGCCTACTAATTCAAAGCCATCATGATGACCATCGAACTCATTCGGGCCTGGAATAGTATTAAAATAAAATACTGCAATGTCAGGGTTTTTTTTCATGTCAGATATGCATTCAGCTAGCTTTTTTTTACTGACTGGAGCTTCAAGGATGAAATCGTCAAATAAAGTAACTACGAATTCTGTATCTACTAGGGATAATGCTTTGCGGAGTCGCCATCCCCATGGTTTTTTTCCTTCTTTGACATTCAGATTCAGAGTGACTATCTGTAATCCATCGAATCTGAAACTCTTGTGCTCAGTGTTTAAAATTATCTTACATTCGCAATCGGGCCACATCGCTTTGAATGCATAAAAAAAGGGCGGCCAGACGTCCTCATAGTTATCGCAAGAATTTATAATAATAGTGCAGTCGGTTTTTCTGATGGGTTGAGCACTATATATCATGAACTTATATCCTGTTAGATGCGCAATTTATTTGTAATGCTATTGGATAGAACTGCGTATCGAATTGTAAGAGCCGGATTTTGCGATCACTCCGTTTTCTACTTCGATCACGGTATCGCAAACTTTAAGCGTGTTCAGTCGATGAGCAATTACAATAAGCGTTATTTCTTTTCCAAGCCCCTCGACTGCTTTCATTACCTCTAACTCGGTTTTTCCATCAAGAGCGCTGGTGGCTTCATCTAGAATGATAACTTTGGCTTCTTTGTAAAATGCCCGAGCTATCGCAATACGCTGACGTTGTCCTCCGGACAGAAAAACGCCCCGTTCTCCCACCGGAGTATTATAACCATTTGTCCAAGACTCGATAACACTCGACATTTGAGCTTTCTCCGCTGCTCGACGCACGCGATCGAAGTCGATGTCCGAATAAGGTACTCCGAATGCAATATTTTCAGCCACGGACGCGTCTGATAGAAATATGAGCTGCGGTACATGGGCTATATTGGCCTGCCAGTTGCGGCTATTGGCTGCCGTCACTTCCACACCATCGACAAGAAAAGCGCCTTCATTCGGCGTCAATAACCCCATCAAAATATCGAGCATCGTGCTTTTGCCACTACCCGTTGCACCCATGATGCCGATACGGCTGCCTTTGAGGATGTTCAGCCTTACGTTCTGCAACACCCAGGGGGCGTCTGGGCCGTAGCGAAATGAAACCGCGTCTAGTGATATAGACTGCTCGAAAGGTAACGGAGTTCTCGGCACCTCTACATCTGTTTGGTTGTCCACCTCAGGGAGAAGATTCAGTACGTCCTGCAAAGAATCATGTGCTCCCTTGATGCATGCCCAAGCTGCGTAGGATTGTTGCAGGACTGGAAGTAACCGCTGTGCAGCAAGTGCAAGAGCGCCCAGCATTGGAATGGATGCTAGCAGCCCACCCGGCTGTTGCGAGAGCCAATATGCAAATACAGCAACCATTAGCATGCCAAAGGATTCAATCGTATAGCGTGGAGCGTTCGCGATGATTTGAATATTGGCTTTTGCTCGACGTAATTTGTAATCGGCAGCATTGAAATCTTTACGATAGCCGCGTTGCGATGAATCAATGATTACGTCGCGAATGCCCTCAAGACTTTCACTCAATAATTTCAGCAGTTTGTCTGAGCTTAAGCTGACTTCAAGGCTGTCTTTCCCAAGCTGTTTTTTTGTAATAAAAATGACAGAAAGATAAACGCCACCAAAGCTAGAAAATGCCAAAAAGGCCACTACCGGTTGGATCGCTAATACAATCACGAGTATCGCCAGCATCATGAAAATTGAGCTGGCGATCGTCAACACCGGGAATAGAAATTCACGTACAACCATGTCAACTTTGTTGAAGATGGCCGTGATGACTTCACTGCTATTTCTGGCCAAGTGCATGCTATAGGGCTGATAAATGACGGCCTTGTATATTCCGTCCGACAGGTCGCTGCCCACTGCGGAACTAAATCTATTTTGCGCCCACATCAGGATAAAACGGCTCACGCCTGAAAAAATTGCGGCCAGTGCAAAAATGATAGTGAGGGGGAGCAGCAGTCCATCCGCTGAGGTAACCCCTAGTGCGGTAAACATGCTATTTGCCAGTGGCTGATCCATTATTTTTGCTGGATTGATCAACACTGCAAGAAAAGGAACTATCGCTCCGATACTCAGGACTTCGGCAAATGATGCCACTATCATAAGAGAAAGTATTATACATAGTTGAACCTTTCTCTTGAACGTCAGGCACTTCCAAAGTCGGATTAATGATGCGGTCATCAACTCACTCTTCACACAAAAAATTGTTGACCGCTGCAATGACAAATTCAGTCTCTGATAGAGTCATGACAGGGCTTATTGGCAAGCTCAATACTCGCGCATGTATCGCTTCAGTAATGGGGTAGCACTTGTTGTTCCAATCCCTGTAAGCCTGTTGTTGATGCGCAGGTACAGGATAGTGGATTATGGTCTGGATTCCTTTCTCCGCCAGATAACGTTGTAGTTCATCACGGCGGTCACACTGGACGACAAAGACATGCCATACGTGATCTTTCAGCGATTGGACGCGGGTACCTGACGGCAGCGGTAATACTATGTTTGGATTTTTTATTCCATCCATGTAAGTTTGCGCCACATTTCTACGCTGTTGTGTTTGCTCGTCCAGATACTTGATTTTGACACTCAGCATGGCCGCTTGAATTTCGTCTAAGCGGCTGTTTACCCCTTGGTATAGATTTTTGTATTTCTCATGGGAGCCATAATTACGCAACGCTCTGAGCGTATCCGCCAGTTCGTCATCATCGGTAGTGATGGCCCCCGCGTCGCCTAAGGCACCAAGGTTTTTTCCTGGATAAAAGCTGAATCCCGATGCATGTCCCCAACTCCCGGCCTGTCGGCCATCATGGCTAGCACCGTGAGCTTGGGCGGAGTCTTCCAGGACAAGAAGGTTATTTCGATGTGCCAGCCCCATCAACGCCGGCATATCACAAAGCTGTCCATACAAGTGGACCGCCATGATGACTCGGGTTCTAGCTGTGATAGCAGCCGCTGCATACTCGGGCTTCAGATTAAAAGTGGCTGCATCCGGCTCCACTAAAATTGGTATCAGTCGGTTTTCGGTTATGGCAAGAACGCTTGCAATGTAGGTATTAGCAGGGACAATAACTTCATCGCCATCTTTGAGTTTGCCCAATTCCTTCCAGGCACGAAGTGTAAGATTCAGTGCATCCAGACCATTTGCGACGCCGATACAGTGGCGACTACCGGTATAGGCCGAGAATGCATTTTCGAAGTCAGACAGTTCCTTACCGCCAATATACCAGCCAGAATCTATCACTCGAGTGCAAGACTCAACTAACTCATCGCGCATTGTGGCGTTTATTTTCTTTAAATCGAGAAAGCTAATCATATATCAATATGCCTGACAATTTTAGCAGGGTTACCTATCACAACGGCCCTGTCTGGGACGTCCTTTGTTACAACAGCGCCCGCGCCGACCATTGCTTGGCTCCCCACTGTAATACCAGGAAGCAGTGTTGCATTAGCTCCAATGCTGGCGCCTTTTTTGATGGTGACCCCCGTGAAAATACGGGGAAAAGACTTCGATCTAGGAAAAGGGTCATTAGTAAATGTGGCATTGGGGCCAATGAATACATTGTCTTCTATACGGGTACCCTCCCATAAGAAAACACCTGATTTTACAGTGACATTATTCCCAATAATAACGTCATTTTCTACCAGCGTGTGTGCGCATATATTACAGTTGCTACCTATAATCGCGCCTTCGAAAATAACACTGTACTGCCATATTCGTGTATCACTTCCTATATTGAGGCTTTTAACATCTGCCAAAGCATGAATTTCAGGCATGTTTTATGCTCTCTGCGAAATCATTATAATCCCGGATGTAGTCCGACTCATCGTAATGCTCACTAGCCAGCACTAGCAGTATGCAGTCATCGCTGAAATCGGACATTTCCCGCCATACCATGCTTTCGATCAATAACCCTTTTGTAGCGTTATCCATCCAGCATGCTTCGCGAACCAAGCCATTGTCGAGAGTCATTCTCAATCGGCCCTTTACGCAGATGGCAACTTGCTTCAAGCTGCGATGCGCGTGAAATCCTCGGCTGACACCTTCAGCAGTTCTATAGATATAATAAACGCGCTTGATGTCAAAAGGGATTGCCTTTTCCATGCCGATTTCGAGAGCTACCAATTCCCCCCTTTCGTCACCCAGGCCGGGAAAATCAATCCACTTGATCAAGCTCATCTTTTTCCAACCTCATATTTCTTTGAAAAATTCTTAAAGATGCATCTAACCATTATTCGGTTATTTTCTAGCTAAGCTGAAAAGCTCCTAGAATACGCTAAACAGCGTTGATATTCACGGGATTTTTCTGCCACAGCCTACAGCTGCATCTTATCGCGCCCCTTCTATCAAGTGTTTAAAGGCGTCGTCAGCAGCCTAGTGTCTGGAACAGCGAAGGAGGGAGGCCAGGCGGTCCGGAGGTTACCTGCAAAACTGCGGATCGCTTACCCCACGACTTGGCAGCTAGTGTACGTAGCCAACTGATGACATGTGTTTCTCTCGGCGCAAATGCGTCCCTAACACACCGCCGATTTCTCGGATCAAGCCCGGCCGTCGAGTTCGACGCTCGCATAGCTACCAGCTGGTCATCGGTCTCGTTAGCCAAGGGCAGATACTCAAATAATCGTGATCAAGACTGAGTTGGGTATTAAGGGGGCGAAAAATGGCGAACAGTTACATTCGTTATGGATCATAGTTTTTTAGTGAAGAGCTGAATTAAAAATTGTTTTAATAGTTTGGATTAATTCAGCTGTCGGTTTGACGAAGAGTCATGAATACTCTTCCAGAATTTATAATTGCGGTGTCAGCTGAAATCGGCGGAGCCCACCCAAGCAATGTCCTAGATTTCGATGAGTCTATCTGTAATGAACCGTATAGTTGCGTATAGGTGTTCTGTTTGCCGATCAAGCGTGCAAAGGTTTTCAAAAAAATAGAAGGTATGGAAAATAATAGTGCTTTGTGCCCCATGCCCTCGGCTAAGTAACTGACCAATTGACCTGTAGAGAAATCCGTACCGTCTGATACGAGAAATATCTGATTAGCTGCCGCCGGGTGGTCTATGCAGACACAGATGAAATCAACCAGGTTTTCTAGTGCGACCATGCTTCTGCTATTTTTAATCCGTTTGAACGGTAATGGAATACCGGATTGTACGAGCTTGAGCAACCTTCTGAAATTTCCGGGGGCATGTGCGGCATACACCAAAGGAGGTCTAATGATCACAACATTCATTTCAGATTGCTCGGCAATTTGTAAGAGCCCGATCTCAGCCTCCAGTTTTGAAGTGGCGTAATCCGCGTGAGGGACGGGCTCTGACGATTCTGAAAAAGGGAAGGTTGAAGTAGAAGCGCCATTTACCCCAATAGAGCTGATAAAGACGAAGCGCTTTACGCCCTGCGCTGCGGCCTGCCTGGCCAAGTTCAGTGTCGCATGGGTATTGGCCTCTCTGAATAGCTCAAGTGCATTGCTCTCTTGTTTTAACACGTGGGCGCGGCCTGCCGTGTGAACCACGCAGTCAACATCAAGCAACGCCTCATGCCACACTGTTTGCGAGTTGAAATCGCCAAGGTTGAATACTTGGTAAGCCGTTTCGAGTGCCGTATTTTCTGATCGAGTCGCTACGGCAATCCCATGATTTGCACGTTGGGCGAGCTGATCTAGGAGTTCTGAACCGACAAAACCCGTAGCGCCGGTGAGTAAAACTTTTTTCATCTGTAAAGAGTCTCTACCTGTGACGCGAGCATTATGGGTATAGGCGCTTGTGCCCCTTACCGGAACGTGCCTCGTCGTTATTCTGGCTAATTGATCTTTATTTCGTAAGTTATTTACGTTTTTGAGGTGACTTCACCATGTGATACATACTGCCATATTTTGGCGAGTCGCTGGTCTCACGGAGACGACAATGCTCGAGAAATTCATACCTTGTAACGTGGCTTTTTTTGACGTGGTTCCAATTTCATCTAGCGTGAAAAAGCAGCCTCGGAAAAGCTGCTTTTCTCTCACACTGTCATGGAGCGTCACCAATGCAAAACACCTACCTCACCTCCCTAATCTTCGCCTTCCTCACGACCCTTTCAGTCACCACCACCGCAGCCCCGTCCATCAAA
>Ga0070751_1000826_pt1 | contig 18817 bp, 10 predicted proteins | sample VirMetDEL_Aug_28_FD_78514 | JGI IMG/M metagenome (GOLD analysis project Ga0070751, IMG submission 78514) | Aqueous microbial communities from the Delaware River and Bay under freshwater to marine salinity gradient to study organic matter... | ecosystem: Environmental > Aquatic > Marine > Coastal...
AGTTTTTACCCGAATCAAAATCATCAAAATAAGGGTTGATATTTAAGTCTGTTTTTTGTGCCATCTTTTTTAGAATTCCAGAATGATTTTAACGTCTTCTTTTTGCCTAAGATTTCTTTCAACTTCAGGTCTATTATCGATGTAGATAATATCACCCGTCTTTTTATTTATCTCTGGATTTGCAAGTCCACCCGTAAAGGTTACACCGAGATTAACTCCATTTTCAGAACTTCCAGTAAATCCAGCAGAAACTGTGGTACTAGTTGCTGATGTGAAGGAAATGCTATCAGTATTATTAAATTCTATAATTTTAGAATTTACACCAATAGTTGTTCTATCTTCTTGACTTACACCATTTGTAAGGAAAAGTGATCTATCTTTAAAATACTTTAAAACTTTAGTGGTGCTGTCATATGAAGCAACGTATCCTTTTGCAATCTCTGACGCTGATTGAGTTTGGGAAACTGTTTCTCCGACAGTAGGTGTTCCTGTATAAGAGGCGTCTAATTTTAGTGCATATAGACCAGAATAAGTTGATCCAGTAAATGTAGAAACACCTGCATATTCTTTTGGATTTTTCACAATCCCAACTTGTGAAAATTTAGTATCAACTGGAAAATCTTTAGTTGAACTATCAAATCTAGAGTAAACTAAGACCCTATCCGTTCCAAGTTCGGTGTAGATATCATATCCATGACCTTTTGATGGTGGTATGATTGGTATTAAGTTTGCTGCACTAGATATTGTTCCAGTTCGTTTTAAATCAACTATACCAAAAGTATATCCACTTCCACCAGAGGTTATGTTTGTTGATGTAATTGTACCATTACTATCAACAGTTACAGAAACCTTAGCACCAGATCCATCTCCTAGAATATCGTATGTTCCATTAGAATAACCTGTTCCACCACTCTTAATATAAACTTTCTTAATTTGATTATTATTAGTGTCTGAATCCCCAGCCTCTCTAACTGACTGAATTTGTGAGTCTGATGTAGTTGCCCAATCGTTTGGAACTACAATATATTCGGTAGAGTCAAACTTTATAACGTCGCTTGGGGAGATTGAGAACAAATACTTCCACAAGTATCCATCAGAACCTGCAGAAAATGGTTGCAGATCTGTAGATGTTGGTTCAAATTTTGATCTGCTTCCAGTAATATTTGTACCCGACGATCCATTATCAATACAGATATACACCTTATAGTCACTATTAATTACATAATAATTTGAGTCGTATAACCTACTTGTTTGGGAATTTGGTGTTGGATTTGATACACTATAATCATGCCTATACATGTCATAGGCAGTGTTGGTTGTCCATTGAACTTTTCTTATAACTCTTCTAATGTTTGCACTCGTGACTCTCTTACCAAACAATCCAGTATCTTTGTAATGAGACAAATATTGCAAATTATCTGTAGGACTTGGTGGTCCACTAGACGAAGTATTCCAATCAGAGGTTCTTCCAAATCCAGTGACACTTGAATTTGGAAGACCTAAAAACACATAGTATGAATTATTATCATCTAAAACTGAATCTACAAAATTATTCGCATTCAATATTCTAAATTGATCTGTTACGACAGCAGCCATATTAACATAGTTTTTTAGATATTTATAACAGTTTAGGTAGAGCGCCAGTAGACCTTATACCAACATTCCTCCTCTGAATAGTTGGATATGTTGATAAACCCGAAACTAATCCTCCAGTTACACCAATAGATATTGGATTAGAAGATCTAACCAAACCAGATGTATTTGACAATCTACCCCATGAATATCTACCAACTGGATAACTAGAAGTTCCAGTTGTATTAATTCCTAAGAGAGATGAAGCGGAATGAACACGACAAGTAATAATTCCAGTTGAGTTGTTTATTGCCTCAACATGATAAACATTATCCAAATAAGTAGTTCCTATTCCAATGACTTCACTATCTGAACTTATAATAGAAGTTACGCCATTTCCAACTAAAGTATCAAATATGTAAATAGGATATCCAACTTGTAAATTGGAAGAAACTAAAGAATCTAGAGTAAATTCTATTGCCAAATTTGGTGTGGTAGTTGATGCTATTCCAACTATAGATCCAGAATCACCTTGTATTGTTGTAAAGTTAGATACTAATTCTACAGATCCATTAGCACTGGTTGATATTCCATTAACAATCAAACAATCGAATGATGACAAATCTGGATTCTCATATCTAAACAATTCAACAGTATCTACGAATACCTGAGTATCACTTGTGGACAGACCACTTATTATATTTGCTGTTGGGAATACAAGAGATTCAATTGAGTCTCTAGATTTTGATACTAATTCTCCATTAATCTTTTTGTCAACCTTTTGTTTAGTCCAACTGAGTGGTCTATACTCTGCGCTAATTCCAGGACCAGAATACAAATTCGTTTCAAATTTATCGGAGAATGATAAATCATATATTGTTCTCTTGTCTTGAGCCAATATTCCTGGATAATCATTACTCTTAAGAACCTGAACAATGTCACCTTTTTTCAGAGTTTCTGAGACTCCAGTTATAAGTTGGACATCAGAATTTGTGCCTTTGTAAAAATAAATTGAGATTTTATCTTCTACTTTTGGTGCGGTTGTAAATTTAAACGATGTTCCACCATCAAATTCATAAGAAATACCTGGTTCTTGGAGTACTCCGTTTATAAAGATTAATAAGCAGTTTATCAGACTTATTCTGGAATCAAGATCTTTCTCAAAACTTAGAAGTTCCCCGTTATAAAATAGTGGGAATGTTGTTCTTACACCATCTTGGTAATCGGAAATAGAATCTATAAAATCTAGTTCACCAAATTCCCATGCCGCAAATTTATCAGAATAAGTTTCAATAACGGTTAGTTCAAATTCTGAAATTGGTGAGGAAAGTGTAGAGTCTGTAACAAGTCCGACAGGTTTAAAAACATCACCTCTTCTAAAGGAATAACCATTTCGGGTTATATCAAATTCAGTCACTCCAAAATATGTTGATGCTATACCAACTGAACCAACTTTCAAACTTACAGAAAGACCAATACCCGTCTGAGTTGTATTGCCAATACCAAGTCTAGAAACACCAATAACAGAAAGATTTTCATAAGTTGGTTCAGAAACATGTACTTTGGGATTATTATATCCAGTTCCACCAGATCCAACAATTGAGAATGAAAGGGTTCCTCCTGCTCCAACAGTTGCCGTTATTATTGCTGGATCACCACCAGCATCTTGCGTTGGATCATAAACAGTTACTCCAATAGATGTTAATCCATTATAACCAGAACCATAAGAACCTCCAGGAAGTGCAGTTGTTATTCCAGAAATAGATCCTCCTGCACCCACTATGGCAGTTACAGAAGCACCTACAAGTGGTGCAAAACCAAGACCTGGTGTTGATCCTAGTGAAACAATAATTCCACCTCTTGGAGTCTCATTTTGATTAACATCATAATCTGAAATAACATACTCCAGAGGATCTGTTTCTGGTTTTGTAATACCAGAAAATTCTATGGTGCTAACACCAACAACAGTATTTTCTAATATCTTATAATTGCCACTTGGATTATTTGTTGTGGTTGGTTGTTGGAATATTCCATTTATGAGAACAATTCCACTACCCCCAATAGATCCAATTCCAGTTGTATTTGCACCACCAACTTGTAATGTGAAAGTTCTTCCGATGCCGTTAAACTGTTCGGACAAGTCATCATATATTTTATTGGTGGTATAATCAGATCTCAGGAATACACGCCCACTAAAAGTTGACGTATCAAAATCTAAATTAGACTCTGTTTTTGTAATTTGAGGATTTCCTCTAGGAGATTCTGTGAAATGTATTTCATTTTCTACAATATTAAAAGATCCTCTATAAATATCGACTTGTGTTGAAGATGTGTGTGATGTTGATGACGTTCCGACAAATCCTCTATCAGTTTCTACCAAATTAAACGATCCGGAATTAGTGATTGGACCTACACTTGTTGTCCCCAAACCAACATTATTGACTCTGACAAATTCATCATCTATTTTAAGAATATCGAGTGGATTAATGGAGGATATTCCACTCAAACTAAAAGTAGTGGTAGATGTTTCAATAGATTCAGATAAAGTGTGAGAAATGTTTGTAAAAATTAATGGATGTTGAATTAAGTTGTCAATGACGATAATGGATTTCTCATTCTTTTTAGACATTTCAAATTGGTGATTATTTCCACCGCCAAGATCAGTGAATGTTACTGCTGTTCCACTTCTTACTGTTGATATTTGGAAAACATCAGCATTTAGGTTATTTACAATTGCAAAAACTGTAGAGGGAAGTAGATCTGTAACACTGCCATCAGTATAGGTCATTGCAGTTGTTGCAATTCCAATTATTGATGATTTTGGAGTGTAAATTAACTCTTCACCATTTTTAAAGAAGTGATTTTGTACTGTAAAAGTTCCTGTAGAGGAGTTTAATACTGAAGTATCCTGTGGATCGAATGATTTTACAAATATTTGAGTTCCACCAGATGTTAAATTAAAATTAGATCTATTAATTCTGTCACCATTTATAGCGTTGTAAAACTTGAGATCTACAGATTCCTGAATATTTCCATAATTAAGAGTTGGTGGTGTATTTTCTGTATCTAAATCATTATAAAAACACTGACTAAATGCGGATATTACAATATTTTCCGCAGAAAACTCCGAATCTGGGTAGAAGTTGAGTTCTAGGTTTGATCCACTATTATTTCCACCAAAAGTACCTATTCCCAATACATCATCAAATGTGGAATTTGAACTAACACTAAGAAGAGCTGATTGTTGTACGTAAACATCATTATCATCTTGTATCATCATTACTTGATGAACTGCTTTTGTAGATCCAATGCTCACTTCTACTAGTGATTTTATAGAATTGAATAAGGTTTTATCTACAGAAACTATTGAAGTTGTTCCAACACCGACAGTAAAATCGGATTGATAGATGACTGTTCTTTCAGATCCTGTTGGTTGTCTATCCAATTTAAATCTATAAGGAATTCCAACACCAGTAGATGTTGTTCCAAAACCAACAATTTTTGCTCTCAGTAAATTATCATCTGAAGAAGTATTGGTGTAATCTAATGTTAGAACTCCAGAAGAAATATTTGCTCCAAATGATCCTATAAAATTATTTGAGAAGTTCAGATTTTGATCTGAATCAAAATAGTATTCCGAAATATAAGTATCTGTTCCTGCCGCAGAAACATATACCTCAACAAAATTCATATCATTTGTTGCGGAATTAACTACTTGAACATTTGCATATAGAGACTCAAAATCTGCAGTGCTAAATGAGGCTATGTTTGTTGTTATTCCAGAGGTCGCTATTCCTGTAGAACTTACCAAGTTTGAGAAACCAACTGATGTTGTTCCGACGCCGACAGAGGACGAAGTAAAGGTATTTCTTACAAGTTTTAAATCATAATCTGTATCATATGGATCTACAGGAATAAACCTAAGATAACTATCACCAAGATCATCAACTACTACAGAAAATTCACCATACTGCTCATTCAATGAGTGTAAAGTTGTATCAACTCCCACATTTACAATGCTACCCTTTTCTACAAGATAACTATTAGTTCCATCATTTAAAATTACAACTTCGCTGAATTGAATTTCACTGTTATCCGAACTTGTGACACGAATTAAGAAGTTTTCATAAGAGTTTGAAGAGTCGAGTTTAATGATGTTAAAAAATTCACTAGGGTTACTTTCTGAATTTGAGAAACGATCACTTATATCATCAATGGATAAAACATCATTACCAATATTTTTGATATAATCTGTAAGTTTTGTATTTTTTAATTTTAGATATTTTGAATTTCCTGTTGCCGAATCAATGTCAATATCCTGAACCAAATCAAAATCGTAAATTGTATCTACTCTAAGATCATCTATAAAATCACGAACAACTATTGTTTCATCAGTTCCTACAAGATCTGATGCGTCTGTTGTTGAGGTAATACCAGTATCTGCAAAATCCTTTAATCCACTAGTGTGTAGTAATGGTTTAATTTTGGATTGGATTTCACTATATTCCTTAGTGCTCTGTATTGAATATGAAAGATTTTGATAGTAGTCATTATCTGGAGTAACTTGATTGTCATAATTTAGTTTTCCAACTTCGTCAATCCATCCAATATTTTGTGGTATTGAATATCCAATTTTAAATGTTCCAGAGTTAATGCCAATTTCATTGACAGTTGCTACTGTTCCTGATTCTTTACCAATTATAACTTCATTTAAACTTAGATCGTAAGTACCAAATACCTTAAGAATAGTTCCATCATAATCCGAAACAAACAAATCTCTTACAATGTTATTAGAGACAATCTGCTCACCAATACTGAAATTCAATCTTCTTTGTGTTATATCAAACGTTGGATATTCATCTTCGTGTATTAAAGTCGCAAATCCATCCTGGATGGTTTTAGCAATTCCAGTATTAGTTGTTAATCCGCCATTAGATACACTAGAAAGATCAAAAACAACCTTATGATATGGAGATGATTCTATATAAGAATCCACAGAGAATAAAACATATCCATAATCTTCAGAATTAAAACCAGAACCACTTGAACTAAATTTTTGTATTCCCTCAACAAAAACTTGATCTCCAGCAGCAAATGGATATGTGGAAAAACCAAGAGGTGGTACTGTTATAGAGCAAGTAAATATGCCAGTAGAATTGGATTCTACTCTTTGAACACTTATACCATTTGTATTATTAATAGTAAATAATCTAACAGAGTCTTCGGGAAGTCCTTTTGGATTTTCTTCTATTGTTATAGAATTTACAGATTCGCCAACCAAGTTTGCGGTTAATAATCCAGAATCAATTTTTTCTCCCGTAGATGAATTAACAATTACAACATCTGGAGATTCTGTGTATCCTCTTCCACCGTTATTGACGGTAATAGATTCTAAAGTGTTTGAATTATTTAAAATAATATTAGGAGAAACAAATGCAGTTGGATTTAATGTGGGATCAAATGAATATTCAAATTCTTCGTTTTTAATTCTAATCTGATTTACATTACCTACACTATTAGATTTTGCAAGAACGTAGGAATCCTTTCCATTTTGTGTCAAAATTCCATCTACAATTGGTAAGTTCTTATAACCATATCCATTAGATATTAAGTTTAGTTTCCCTATTCCTCCAGTAGATGTTGTAGATGACGTAATATACTTTAATACATCGCAGTTATTTTTAGTGTATGATAGATTCTCTGGAACTTCTTCTAAAACAATATCAAATGTAGTTGCTGCTACCGCTACAACATTATATTTTCCATTATATAAACTATCAACTAGTACTATTTCAGAGTAATTTTTTACATCAGTATCGGCAGTGCTTATAAATCCAGACTTTTCTATATTATAGTAAAGAGTTTTTGGTAAACTGGAGTCATAAGAAATTGTCAATGCAGCTCCAACTGTTCCAATGGTTGTTCCATATCCCAAATTAAATGATGATGTAGATGCAGTAGAGACGAATTCATCTTTAAATTGATTATCTCTATAAATTTTAAAGTCATACCCTGACAGAGAAGAGTCTGATAAATCAAATACTAAATTATTATTTTTTACTGTTTCAATCTTTGGATTAATTAAAGATAAAAATTGTGATTCACCGCCGGTGCTTGCAATACTTACAGAAACTGGAGGTATTGATAAAGAATCTTTATACGTTTCACAAAGTTTTACGGTATTAGAATCAATTTTAAACACATAGTAACTGCCTGTTGATAATCCAGATGCTACTGAATCTGAAGAATAATGAATTTTGTCTCCAGTATCTAATTGGTGGTTATTAACCGTAATTGTATTTGTATTAGTATTAACTCCTGTAGAACTAAATCCAATTGGATTTATCAATAATTTTTCGGTCACACTATTTCTAGAAACTCTTACCGACGTTGACGTACCTATTCCTACCGAAAGATTTGGATTTACAGTAAGTTCTACAACATCATTTACTGACATCTGATGTGAAGTTGATACTGAAACAGTTGCTTTTATTTTTTCAACTTTTCCAGTTATTTGACTGTAAGATGACTCAAAAGAATATAAATCATCATCATCACCACCACTATGATAGAATAATTCACTAGAATTTAAACTAGTTTTTAATCCAATTAGATTGGATCCTTTATTAATTACAAAAAGATCGGATGGCAAATTGCTTGTGTTTACACCGTCGGTGGAAATTAAAATATTAGTTCCATTAGTGGTGTATGTGATCCTCTGGTTATTTTTAAAAGGATGGTTTTCAAGGTATATTGACTTACTAGGTATCCCTCTAGTAACTCCAGATTTATCACCAAAATCAAAGGTTGATAAGTGATACTGACCTGGTGTTGTTCCAAATCCAACAGATTCTGTTGGATTGAAGAAAACTTTATCGTTTACTTTTGAATCAAAGAAATCAACTTGACTATCAATCGTAAATGAATCTGGGAGGAATGATATGGAAGAATTTTCATTGTGTGATGTTCCTGTCAACCCCCTCTCAACTCTTATGATATTCTGATTCTTAAATAGACCCAAAACCTTTAAAGTTTCAGATCCTATTCCAATGCTACTTCCCACTGAAATATTTTCAGGAATTCTTGAGACATAAATTTCAGTTCCACCAATACTTGCAGTAGATGGAATTGAAGAAATAGCAACAGAATTCTTAACATCTACATTTATTTTATGAACTCCATTTAGTGAGGATAAACTTGTAGAGAAACCAGAAATAGAAACATAATCATTATCATTTAAAGTGTGGTTTGGAGAAATTGTTACTTTTATCTTAGATCCATCAACCCAAGTGAATACTGAATCTTCATATGTACTCACTGTTGTGTTTATTTCTGTTATCTCCTTACCTTCAACAAAAGAAATGGACGAGTAAGCTCCGCCACCATCTGTACCAGAGTTATCAAAATTGAGAATATCATTAACTTTATATCCCGTTCCCGCATTTTTTATAACAAAACTTTCCACACCACCTCGTGTAACAGACTCAACTACAATTTTCTGACGAGTGATGTCATCTATTTCCGAAATAAAATCATATCCCGCATTATTGTCTGAAACTTTATATGGTAAAGTATTTCTTAGTAAATTAGTATTAGTAAAATCAAATGTTTGATCTAATGTTGTATTCTCATCTAATGTCTGAGATTTGTATGAATTTCCAATAAAGTATGGGAATGTTGGAGTACCAGATGCATTAATTGATGCAAAATATGCATAAACGCCGTTTGGAAATTCTGGAGTCTTACCAAATCTTCCATTATATTGATCCAGATTCCCAGAATTTGTAAATCTGTAGTCCTCTACAAAAAATCCAGATGTAAAACCAGAGGGTCTATCAACATATGATGTATCTAAAGTATACCCTGATGATAACCTTGCTATTGACGATGAAATGTTTTCAGGATCCGAGTATCCAAAAGGACCATAAATTGGATTCCCATCATATGCCCATCCAATAATTCCCGATATATTTCCAGAACTTTCTCCGAATGAATTTCTTAAACCGTCAAAATAACCAGATACTGTATACTTTAACTTATTTTTAGATTCTAATAATATTTCATTACCAAATTTATAATTATTATTTACTGTAAGATCTCTAATTTTTGGAGACAGAACTGCGTTGATTCCAGCCGCTTTTACCAAAATGGAGGTGTCAGTACTTGAATAACCAATACCAGTACTTACTACAATAACATCAGTTATCTTTCCATTAGTGATGACTGGTCTAAGTTTTGCACCAGATCCAGATCCACTCAAATCATTTACAATTAAATCTGGAAGAGAGTAGTATTCTTCTCCACCATATTGTATGTTTACAGAAACAATTTGACCATTAACAACATTTGGTATCAATGAAGAATTTTTACCATTTTTAATTGTTAATGATGGAGTATCCTCATAATTTAAAATCGTAGAACCATACCCAGTTCCATTTTCATAGAGATAAACATTCTCTATAGATCCTCTGATAATTGGTGTTGTAACGATCTCTTGATAAGTTTGAGTACTGGTTCCAAAACCAACTGGATTATATTTTACGGTAACAGAAATTGAAGGATAAGCAAAGTATTGATATCCAGATCCAGTATCAGAGAATTTTGCATAGTTTTCTCTATTAAAGTCTGATGTACTAGTTCCACCAACTCCAGCATTACAAATTCTAAAAGAATCATCATCAACTTTTAAAATGTAATATTGATTTGATGTTGACAGACCAGATATACCACTAGTTTCATAATCATAGGTTACAAGATCTCCAGTATTAAATCCATGATTTGCAAAATTAACCGAATTATTAATTGTAGATATTCCGGAACCTTTAACAATTAATTTTCTGTTAGTATATCCACTACCACCATCAATTATCTTTATAGAAGATATTGTATTTTTTGGAGTTACAGTGCTGAACTTGTGTATCCCTTGAGTTCCAGTAGAAAATCCAACAGAATTTGAATCTGAATTATAATCTGTCAATGATTCAAACAATCTAACGGTATTATTATTTTCAACTTTTACAAAATAAGACGCATTGTTTATTAATGTGGACGTTCCTATTCCAATTACAACTTGAGAATTTCCATTTGAGTTATATACTACTTGCTCTCCATTGTTTAAGTTGTGGTCATTTAAAAATGTAATTCTATTTCCTGTTGTACTAATTCCACCACCAGTTTCTAACGTTCTTCCATCAAAAGTTATGTCTCTAGATCTTTTAATGACTACTGGTTCTAATATTGCACCAGAACCATTTCCACCAGAGATATCAACTGAAACAACTTTGTCTATATCATAATTTTGAGAATCTATATAAACTTCTTTAATGGATCCACTTATTACTGGTTGTGCTAATGCACTGGAAGATCCTGAAGAAATTGATATTGTTGGCAAATTAATAACATCATAATTTTCTCCACCACTCAATACATCTATTGATTTTAAAGGACCATAGTAAACTTTATCTAAAGACTTATAGTTTCCAATTTCCACACCATTGATCAACATTCCTGTTGTTCCAGGAATTGTTTCTTTTCCAGGATTTCTTATTTTTGACTTCAATGGGAATTTTTTAAGTGTTTTCTGAATACCAATTTCAGATGATCTTTGTGAATATAATGTAAACGTTTGAAGATCAAGTCCAGAATCTGGAACACTAAATTTTAAGAAAGAAGATCCACCTATAAATGAACTCGAAGAATATAAACGAATTCTTTTATTATTTGATGGAAGTACTTCAACATAATAGCTACCAGTATCCAAACCAACAAGTGGTGTTGAATTTGGTTGATAATAAATCCTGTCCCCTGTTAAGAATGGTGCAGAATCTGAAAAACCTATTGTACTATAATTACCATCTGAATCTGCATCAAAAAGATTACTTTCCGAAGATATTCCAGCACTTTTAATGTTGCTCGTTATTGTGTATCTGTATGGATAGGAAAATCCTGAAATGTTTGATGATGGTAAAGAATTGGATGCGACATATGAGAAATCTTCACCATCTGTATAGAGATTTTGTATGTCTGAAGTAATCGCATCATTTCCATATTCAATAGAAACACCAGAACTACTAGCAAAGTTAGTCTTTCTTCTTAAATCATATACTTTGCTGGAATCAACTGTAAAAGATCCCTCTATCTTTACAGTATTATCTGAAATAATTTGACTAATATGTGGGTTGTTGTTCTCAGGTGCTAAAATTTCTGTATCTCTTTCTAAGAGTTCTACTCTGTCTCCAACCTTTAAACTGGATCTGTCAATGCTACTTCCCAATACATAATTTGATCCTATTTCAGATACCTTGTACCTAGCAGAAGTGTTATATATCCACGAATTTGCAAATACTTCTTTATAGGTTTTGTTTTGTGGGTTTTTGATTAAATCGCCAACATTTTTAATTGTTATAATATCACCTTCAGAAACATTAATATCCTCCGATGTTGGTACAAAATCGGATAATACTCCCAGAATTCTAAATTCTACTTTTTTGGTAGTATCACCATCTTCATAACCAAAGTAGGTGTCTGTATTTCTGACTAACGAATTTTTTGATATATTCTCATTAATGCCAGAACATCCTAAAAATTGATTAATTGATTTGTCGGTGTAAGTGATAGTATTGTTTCCAGATACTAATGTGCCACTCTGTGGAAATCCTAAAGTGGAATCGACTGTAATTACTGACGAAGATACTGATGATGCACTAACAGTTTTTGTATTTGGAGTGATTGAGAAATTTCCTTCAATAGCGGAAAATTCATTGTTCCCCACAAACAAATATAATTTATAATATTGTTCAGAATTTCTATTAAAAGGTTCTATGGATGAAACTGAAGCACTAGTACTATCATCTGTTGATTTTTTTACGGTTTGCCCCAGAAGATTAAGGGGGTTATCACCAGATATTACTTCTACAATTACTACTTCTTGTCTCTCATATTTTGATGATGAAGGTTTGATTAAAAATTCTTCTAAATTTACAATCTTTGGATTTTCATTATACAAAACATTAAATAAAATTCTAAACGATTCATCAGTGCCTTTTGCTTTGTAAAAAGAATTTAATTCCTTTAAAAAATTTCCTACATTTAATTCTGATGCAAAGTCAGTTTTCTCAAGACCTGGTGCAATGGTATACTTTAATTTTTGATAGAACTCTTTTAAAAATAGTGAACTTAGATTTTGGACACTAGAATTTGAAGCGTGCGATGCTGCAGAAGATGATGTAAAAGTTAGTTCTTCTTGATTTAAATCTTGGTGGTAACTAGTAATTCCACTGAATCCACGAATACATCCAGTAAAAGTATTTCCACTTATTCCCGTATACGTAATAATCTCTTCATCAATCTTCAATAATCCATATTTTTTTGGAAATCCTTTAGTACTTGATACTTGTATTTCACTATCAGAAGATGAGATGCTGGAAGATAATATAGAGCTGTCTACTACTACTTCTGGTGTAAGATTTTCTATCTTAAGATATTGATCTAAATTTTCGGCAATATCTATTGATCCGCCTTGATATTCCTGAGAAATATAATATTGCTTTAAAAACTCAGACGCATTTGGAGATTCTTCCAATATAAAACTTGGAAGTTGGCTCTCAATAATTTGCTGAACTTTAACTCTAGAATCAAATCCAGTCTGTATCATATTAGTTTCTTGCTAAATTCCCGTTTGAGTAACTTGATGTATAATAATCTCTAGTGAATACATTTCCTGTTATTTCATCGCCAGAGGCAATCACATCTCTTACCATATTTATTGTGCTTTTTGAAACATCAAAAGATAGGTACAAATCTGTTAATCCCACAACATCATTAGATTCTGGGAATGCTTGTATCTCAATGATTCCGTTTTCTTTAGTAGTGGATGTTATATTGATTGTACTGAGAATAATCTCACCTTTTTCATAGTCAACTGTTCCAGCATCTTTAATAACAGTGGTTCTATTGCCAGTGCTATCCATTTTAACTACAGAAATAACACCCGTCTTCACATTAAGATTAGTTGGTCTGGTTAAAAATAGATTTCCAGCATCACTAACATTTGTTATATCCCTTCCACCAGAAGCAATTGTGGGAGTATCTGTAAGATATACTGTGGAAGATTCGCCAGAAATTTTAAATCCTGTGGATTTGATATTAAGTCCGGTAGGATTTACATGAAATCTATTTCCAAAGCATAATTCATATTGGGCAAATTGATTTAAAGATGCCTTTAGATCTCTCCTTATTTTAACTTTAGTAATGTTAGAAGTGATTGCAGTATCAGTATCATCAATTACTCTGAGAACCTTACTATATTTGAATCTACCACCAAACTTATTAAGATCTAATGATTCTGAGTACTTTGTCAAACCATTTAATACTCTCGTTTTTAATGAATCCGCACTAGAAACTTGCGTGCTATTATAATAGACTGATGAATCTATCTCAACATAAAGAATCTTAAGATCTACTATTCTTGGATTGATACCAGAAACAGTGTATTGTTTTAACTGACTTAATATTCTTGACTTATTAAAATCAGAGACAAAACTTCCGTTCTTTGGTTTAATACTCAATAAAACATTTCCATACTCTGGCGGATCTAATTCTTCTCCACCAACAACAGCGACGGATTCAGTTTCTGGATATATTCTTTTTATGATAGCTTCATAATCGCGTGAAGTAACGGCTCTGTTTTGTGCCGAATACATTCTTGGTGCATAGTATTTGATAGAATTAATTGGTTCAATACTAGAACCATTTTGAGATGCCTGGTTTGTCGTTATTGTAATATTTCCAGGATTAATCAGAGTGTTAGAGGCAGTTACAATGCTTCCCGAGAAAGAAAAGACGCTGGCACCATTTCCCTCTTCACCATCAGAAATAATATAATTTGCGGTTATAACAGTTCCATCACCACCAACTTGATCTCCAAGTTTTTTTCCAATTATTCCATCGCCAAATCTTATCTCATATTTTTCATCTTGAACTTCTTGCAGAATATAAATTCTAGAATTTCCATCAGTTTGTAAAATATTGTCTATTCCGGCATACTCAATACCCAATCCACTTTCTGTTGTTTTTCTAACATAAACCGATAATGTTGAGGTATCGATAAAAGAGTTATCGAGAATAAATCTTTGGTCTAAAGATCCATCATAATCAAATCTTTTTGTTAGATATGTTCCTTGATAAACGTCTATGTTGCTAAAGGATGCCACACCATCAACTACAGTCGCGGTTATGTTTTCTGGTATGGAGAATGTATAGGTAGTATCATTTGCATTCCCTACGCACACCAAACCCCTCTGTAAGGTCAGTGTAGGTGTGTTTTCGCTAGTTGATACAGTAAAGGATATCGTCGCCCTTGCTGCGGTTCTAGAGCGTGGTGTATAACCAATATTTCTTGCTAAAGAAACGACATTCTCACGGAGTGTTGCCGAGTCCAGGAAGGACTCATTAACAATCATGTTGGAGTTAAATGCCGTAATATAAGTGTTATATGCTAATGTATCAATTAGTACAGAAAAGTTTGATCCCTCAAAATCAAAGTCACTAAATGTGCTGTTAGCACGAAGATAGTCCTTGATTGAGGTCTTTATCTGATCAAAATCTAGATTTGTAAACTTAGTAAAAGGCATATTATCTTGCTGCCTCTAGTAGGAACGAATATTCTTGTGTCGGAAACTCCTGACCCACAATATCAAATATTACAGTAACCTCAAATTCGTTTAAGTCTGGACGAGGATCAACGAGAACCTGAAGATTTTCAACTCTTGGTTCAAAATTTTCAATCGTAATCTCAATTTGTTGCTGAATTACCGAAGCAGTACCAAAATCAACAAACTCAAATAAACTTGAACGAACTTCAGAACCAAGAAGAGAGTTAAAAAATCTCTCAGTTGGTATGGTTTCTACCAAATTTCGTACAGATCTTCTAATTGCATTCTCATTTTTAAGGATTGGTAAGTCCTTTGTCACAGGATGTGGTTCAAAGGATAAACTAATATCTTTAAATGATCTTGATATCCTTTGAACCGCCATTTTGGTTAGAGTTTTCTGAACTTATTTATACCTCAGTTCCATAAGAAGGTTCGGTTCCATACTCCCAATCATCATAATCATCGTCATTGCGAATTTTTTCGTGCAATTCCGTCTGTTTTTTAAGATCATGGCGTGGTGCAAGGTCGTGCATTACCTCTGTGATCACTCTTTTTGGTTTTTCTTGCATTGATCCATAATCTGAAATGAGTTTTGTGGTTCCCCACATCTCTCTCATGTACTCTGTGTTTCTATCTACAGGTAAATTTCCCATTTTAGCTCCTGTTTTTTGGCAAAAACAGAACTTTTAGAGGGGTTGCTATCCCTTATCAGTATTTATTTTTCTTTCCTGGGCAGTTTTCCAGTGATATTCATCTTCATCGCCCATACCAAGACGATCATAACCACATTCTACCTGATAATATTGAGTCGAAACCTTAAAATCTGGCATCTTTGGTTCCGCAGGCGTCAAACTATTGTCAAAAATACGTAATCTATTATTTGGATAGAGTGCATATTGCCCATTTTTCAGTTCGATAAGGTTATGAGACTTGTGTTCGGCAGGATTTTCACTTGTTGCCCAGTCAACCATGTCTGGGTCGCGGTGATAATTGTCAATTGTGCAGACATAAGTTCCTTTTTGAATACCAAAGTCCCGTGTATAACACTCAAAGTCCATACTACCAATGAACTTTTTATCAATACTGACTACACCATAGTCCATACAGTTCCAAAACTGTAGGTTAGGTAGGTCCATATCAGGGTCTGGTGTCTCTGGTGACGAGAGAAAGGCACTGATGGGCAATTTATCGTACATTGCCGCATATTCTGGCAAATAAGTTTCAAAATAAAAAGCGCGTCCAGGAATCGACTTTGCCGAAACCCAAACGCCCTTTACAAATTCACCATGTCCACTTTGATGGTCTGTAAGGTATTCTTTACGAACCCATACCTCAATTGATGGAAGATTGGTGATTAAACAACTCATGAGACTTTATTGACTGTCTTATTTAACCCTTACCTTGACCACGGTACTTCTTCTTTGCTTTATTGCGAGAAGACGCTGCATACTTAGTATTCATTCCTGCGCCCTGACGAGTTTTCTTTGGGGCACCTTCGATATAACCGCCGCCCTTACGCATAGCCATAATTAGTTCTCCTTAATAATTTCAGTGTTAAGATCTTCAGGTCTTGGAGCACCTGTCTGATAAAACTCTACCGACAGGTCCTCCATTGTATCGAAATACTCCTCCTGTGTCAAGTTGGAGTATAATTTACGTCCCTTACAGTAGATATTGTAAAGTTCGTTAGACATATCAAATTACTCTTGTCTTCTCGTGTCCGACGCGAATGCGAGGATCACACCAGATTTCAAAGCCTGCTTCCTTTGCATCCAAACAGAACGATACATCTTCTCCACACATGTCCTGAACATTTCCAGATTCAAAGACTTGCATCTTGGGAGCAAACCATGGATACTTCATTTCTGTGTGCTCAAAGACACCGTGTTTAATCAACAACCAACCAAATCCAGCATAATCAACGGTAAATGGTTTACGACGCTTCTGAATGCTTTCGAGTGTCTCGTGATTCATGACTCCTCCATTATTTGAGAAGTCTTCTTCATCTAACCAGTGTGCAACAGAAGTCGTTCTACCATCTTCGGTACAATACCAACCACTGGCAATGTCCTGGTCCATCAAAACCAATTGATAGAATTTTTCGGTATTAAAGATGATATCACTATCAATCCATAACTGATAATCATACTTCAATTTACCATCCCAGGGAATTTGATCTGGTCCCCTGAGAACATTAGCACCAAGACATTTGCAACGAGCAAAATTCACCATTGATGAATAGTCTTGTGAAATTTGAATGCTTGCACCTGCCTGCACAATATCAAAACACAATTGCACAAAATTTTTCAGATATGCATAGGAGACTCCTCTTCCAGGAAGGCAGAAGACGATCGACTTTCCTCTGATCATCTCTCTTGCCTTGTCATAGTCCCACTCTGCTTCGCTTTGAGATGGTGTGGGTGCCTTTGCTTTTACAGTAAATCCTTTAGCCATAATAGAGTGTAATTACTTCAGTATCATACAACATTATCTAGGTGAAGTCAATCGCGCTTGATTTCGGTAATCACAATGCAATCTCCTTCGACCTCCATGTTTACTTCGGTGCCTTCGTACCACCCAAAGTCATTCAAAATCCATTCGGGAATTGTAACATAATACTCACCAGTTATTGGATCGACTTCTACGGTCGTAATATTTTCTCCGGGATTTTTTTGCATCTCAGGTTTTTGTGTTTCCATTTTAGATTTATATAGAAAGGTCGAGTGTAACACTTTATAGCTTGGAGGGACCCATGGATTTTATATACACGACGGCGACCGCCCCAGAAGGGGGACGGCGCACAACTGCTGATCTACGAACGCATGAGGGTCACTCAAAGCAGGGGATGGCAGCGACTGCCTCATCATGGAAGGTCTCAGCAAACACCCCAGCAATGAGCGCGGCGCTGTGTGCTGTGCCCTGTAGAGTGTTGCTGCTGACCCATCCTGTCTGGCGGGTGCTGATGTCGGAGGCAAGGCGGAAGCAGGTGGGGTTGCGCTTGGTCATGGGTCGGTGTCGGTTGCTTTGGAATTGTAGCACGGATCAGGCAGCGGATGCCTTTGCCGTCAGCATGAGAGCGTGGAATTTACGAAACTCTGACGACATGCCAGGGGAGAGGGTTGAGCGTCCTTTGCTGCCATGGGAGGGAAGGTGGAAGGTTTGGGAAAGGTCAGGGTGGGTCACCTTGTCGTGACTGCCACCCGACCGAATGACGCCGCCTGCCTTGTGAATCAAGCGGCGGGCGTCGCGGACTTTAATCGGGGATGCCATGATCAGAAGGCGATCGGTTCCGAAGTGGGGGCAGAGATGGCAGCATAATGAGCGGCACAATCCTCAATGCCCTGGGTTTCCATGTCGGTGGCGATGGTGTCCAGGATTGCCAGGAGTTGGGTGCCATCGGCGGCACGGTTCAGAAGAGCGGTAGCGAGGTCGCGGGTCATGGTAGGATGTTGGTTTGTGGTTTGAAAGGAAAGGGGGGGAGGATCAGAGTTCTGCCATCATCTCATTCATCTCCTGGGCGTCGATGGCGGCGTTGTCCCATGCCACACCGTCACCAGTGCCAGCGGGGAAACGACCGATCATGCCATTCAACA
>Ga0070751_1000831_pt1 | contig 18769 bp, 37 predicted proteins | sample VirMetDEL_Aug_28_FD_78514 | JGI IMG/M metagenome (GOLD analysis project Ga0070751, IMG submission 78514) | Aqueous microbial communities from the Delaware River and Bay under freshwater to marine salinity gradient to study organic matter... | ecosystem: Environmental > Aquatic > Marine > Coastal...
AGTTTACCTGTGCTGTGTATCTTAAGTTTATTCTGTCGTGGGAAGCCTGTGAGCGTGCCGTTGATCGCGCCATCTTTGAACAGGCTATACCCTAGAGTTACTAGCACTATGTTTCCTGTGACTGCTGTGTCACTTCCTGCCGTCCATGAAGCACTTCCTTTACCTTCTAGATAGTACACATCGTTATCTGCATTGTTAATACTCGTAGAGGCATCTGTAATTACTGAAGCCTTAGATAGTTCTAAGTATTCTTTTGCTAATCGTGATACATCAAATACAGCCTTTCCTGCGCTGTTCGGTTGCTTCTGTAGAGTAAAGGTAGCGGAAGCAGGTTTACTTGCTGTAGTGCCTTTCCAAATGCGTACCTCTAATTGGTATTTGTGTCCTGCCTCTCCATTGTCTGCAGAATGCAGGTCATAGATCATTGGGCTGTTGGCTAATGATATCGCAGGAGGCTGTGTTACTATAGTGAGTGCCATGATTAGTCTGTTAGTTCGTCTGTTATATCTTCGGCATACGCCTTTTCTATTGCTTCAAAGTTCTCAGTCATAGACCTAGTGAAAGCAGGACGCATAAATGGATTTGGTAGTATTCCAAACGCTTTGATGCTACGATTGATCATAAACATAAGGCTGTTCAATTTGCTTGGTGTCATTGCCTCAAATTGACGTTTCTTGCGATTAAAGAAGCGCATCTTGCGGTCTTTAGTGATCCACTTTTTTAGAGCAGCAGGCGGTACACCCTTTCCTGATTTTCTGCCTTCCTCTACATACTTCCCGTAGTCCTCAAAATACATATTGACAAATGGCACGTCCCTAGTGTCTAGATCGTATCGTATGCTCTTTTGCAATTCACCTGAAGCTACGGCTCTGCGTTTTTTCATTTTGATATTCGTGCTTGTAGGTGACATTCCATTCCATGTGCTTGTTCTGCTAGGTCTTGGTTTGTATGTACCAAGTTCTAGCTTTGCTAGCTGTACGGCTCTTTCTCCTTGCTTCTCTAGGGCTTTTGTGAGTCTTGGGTATCGCATTAGCACGCTCCTTGATTAACTGCGCTAGAAGGCAGCGTGATCACAAACGTAGTTTCCCAACCTGCAAGTTGATTCTCGAACCTGTCCACAAATGGTGTGCAGTTGATATTGGTGTCTATGTCTACGTTGTTTATATCTATTTTCCTGTTTATGATGTCCGCAGCAATTTGTAGCCTGACCAACAGGTCACTAAGCACGTCCATTTTGTTGTCTATACCCTCGAATGGAATGGCTTGGTCACGCAGATCCTTTTTGTTGAAATCTACAATGTCTAAGACAGCAATGTTCATGTTGTAAGTGATTGTGCGCTCTCCAATAGTTGCTGTAGCAGGTGTGATATGTGCTAATGGGAATATGGTCTGCCTAGCAAGATCAACGTCCTCAATACTGCCATGAGTAATGGTAGAAAATCCTACCCTGCTGTCCTTAAGGATGTCGTAAAGAATATCTGTTATTTCGTAGTATGTCATTTTCTCTTCGCTATGGTTTCATTTAATTGCTGTAGGTCTGCTTCATATGCAAGCCAATAGAGGCAAGTGTGTAAGGATATACTTGTGACCTGTTCAATTCTACGGATATCTCCTTGAGTGAGTCCGTAAAGTGTGCTAAACCAAGACCATTTTTTAGCAAATGTTCTTTCAGCACCTCGTCCTTCTCCACCTGCTTCAAAGACCTCAGGGTATCTAGAAGTAAGTCGCTCCCTAAATTCCAAAAAAAAACAACCGCACCTAGAGCCACTCCTAAAGGCATCTGCTTGTATTGTGACGCATTATCATAGCCCTTGTAGTTCTCTATGTCGTATCTGTTCCCAAACGTCTTTAGAAGCGGTCTATACAAGATGCACATAAGTTTATGCCAATTGTCTACCTCATGACCTATGTTCTCAAGATCTACATATTCACCCATAGTGATCTCGTCTAGATTGGGTATGAAAGCCATTTTAACGCCTTCTAACGTAAAGAAACGCTCATGACGAGGTTTACCATTCAAGATACTTTCTATGCCTAGACATATCTCTTTGACGTGCTGTGCGTGTAGTTTGTCATAATGCTTAATATCTAGATCGCAAAACACACTCAACATTGTCTGCCTAAGTATGTCTTGATCCTCTACGCCTTCAGTCAGTTTTTGATATTTCTGTAATTGACCTAGCGTGATGTCATTTAATTCTGTGGGTACTATAACCTTGATCATAATAATATAACGTCTTAGTGTTCATATGTGCCATGACATGACAAAGCCACCTAATGGTGACTCTGCAGGCAAGGTCTTGCTAATAGTCCATTTCATTTATTTTGTCTAAACGCGCTATTCTGTTTCTAAGGGCTGTTAGCCTTTCGGACGCATGCTTCAACATTGCTATAGACTCCCGTTCTAACTCCTTGTCCTTCATTAGCTTCTCAGCCAATCTAATATACGCGGATAAATCTACCAATTCAGTTCCGCAATAATGGGAGTATTGAATCCCTTTTTTCATGTGGCTATCCATCACTTCTTTCTTGTTTAATACGTTCAACATTGTTTTCTATCAGGCGTTCTATCAAGATCTTGCAGGTGTGTAACTTGATATTCTCAATTACTACCTCATCGTCTATGCTCCTGCTCCATGCCTCGTCAAAGGCTCTAAGGGTTTCCCTGTAAAGTTCCTGCACCTCTTCGCTAAATACTCTCATGCTACTTCTATGTTTTTTTCTAACCATTCTAATACCCACTCATGCACATGCTCTTCCCGTACATACTCGGAAAGGTATTCAAATTGGCTTACATACAGGCTGTCTAAGCAGTTCTTGCCCCAATCTATAATGTCTATTTCATTAAGCCCATTCCGTACCACATAGTCCCACAGCATGTCTGTATCTAAGCCTTCTATGTACCACATGTTCTCTGCGAGTGCTACGTCTGTGTCCTCGATTTTTACGCTGATCCCTTTTGTCAATGGTTTAAAGCTAACCTCTATAGGCGCAAAAATTGTGAGCCACATGTCATAATCATTGCTTTCTGTGGCAACCTCTATAGTGAGGCTGCCTTTCTGTATTGCGATATCTAACATCTTAATCTAATTTACCAAAGTCAATAGTAAAGTCATTGCGGTCAAAGCCACGTTCCTCGAAGCCGTCAATAACAGCGTTAAAAAAGTATTCGTTGGTCAATGATCCTTGTGCAATTTGGTAGGCACATGTCATGCCTTTCCATAATAGTTTCATGCCCATAACACAAGATCCCTTGTCCCCATGTTGTTCTACGATTGCTTCTCCAATCGCGTAAATGTAATTCTGCCCACCTTCTGTAATTGGGTTCTTGTAAAAAATTGTAACCATGCTTTCTAGTTTTTTGCTTGTTAATACTCTGTAAAGATACACAAGTTTTTTGAATATCCAAAAAAAGTAAGAAAAAAAAAGGGGGTATTTGACACCCCCCTAGATCTAATCCATGTATGTGGCTTTCACCATAGCGTCATACTCATTGTAAGAAACTATCTCCACGTCCTTATACTCTACGTCCTTACGATCACGTCCCCATTGCTTGTTGACATTCTTACCCGTAGCATCTTTGGTGTAGAGCATGTGTTCTACAGCCTGCTGTGGTGTGACACCCTCGTCTGCCCATACTGAGTTCCACCCCCAATCGTTGTGGTCCCAATTTAGATCACGCCACTTAAAGTTGATGTGGGTGCGTTTCAGGCATGGCGTCCTTAGAGCAGCTATGTCCATGTTTTTCTTGTTAGCCGCATAATACTCACGAATTGCTTTCAGCGCATGTAGTTGGTCATGCACGTTGTCTGCCTTTAGCAGATCTATAGCTAAGTTTTGAATCTCCTTCATAGTATGAAAATTATACTACAAAATCCCTAGCAAGGGATTCCGTAGCGTTGGTTAGCAAAATCTAAAAACGCTTCCCACTCATTTGTGTCCCACGTTACATTCTCCAATACATCGAATTGTCCCAAGCCCTTATCTACCCAAAGGTTGTAAACCTGTCCTTTGTACTTCACTTCATAATAGTGCTTTCCTGTGCTAACTTTTACTCTTACTTTCATGTCTTATTGTATTACTTGTTGTTGCATCATTGCTCTGCTAAGATACATAAGTTTTTTAAATACCAAAAATAAAACGTAAAAATTTTTGTTTTTTTTTATCGGATGCTGTACCTCCCGTAATTAGGACGTGCTAGCGTATTGTAAATAGAATAGCGCATAGCATCACATCCATGATTAAAGGCGTCTATAGGCTTGTTAGTGACTCGTCCTTGCTTATCCTCGTGGTACTTGTAGTTGCGTAATTCCTTGATCAAGTTGCTAGACCTAGATGTTACATGAAGCCTGTATCTCCTGATCATGTCAATACCTATGTTGATGCTGTCCCTGCCCTTTGCTGTTGCTTTTACATTCAAGCCCCTTCTGCGTAGTTCGTCTATAGTCTTAGGCTCTGCACTATCACCCCATATAGGATCATACTTGCTCAGGTTCAATGAAGCAATGGTCTTGTAGATATCACTATTAGTCATGCCAACCCTGTAGATCAATTCGTCTGCGTATAAATCGTCCCCTTCTTGATACACCGCTATAAGAGCAGTAGGATCTGCGCTGTAGCCAAAGTCAAGACCATAGCCTACAAGATTAGCAGACGTTGGTATCTGTTGACATTCATTGTAGGTAAATATAAGTGACTTGGCTTGACCACGTTCCCCTAGACCATACACCCTCCAATAGTTCTCGTCAATACTCTTTAGCCGTTCTATTTCTGCTATGACGCTATCTTCTAGAAACGGGTTGTCTAGATAGGTGGTTTGATAAAAGTCTGCATCGTCACGCGTAATGACCTCATCGTATATCCAATGAAATTCGTCACTAGGGTTGTAGTCTATAATGATCCGTTCTGTGGTACGCAAAGACAACTGACGCCAATCTTCAATGCTTAGTTCATTAGCCTCATTAGCAAACAGGACATCACGCTTGCGTCCCCTAATTTTTTGTGGTTGATCCATGCCTATGAATTCGACTAGATTGCCATTTAAGGTGATCTCGCTATTGGACTTGTTGTGATAGTCCTCGTTATATAGACCTAGCTTCATAAGAATATCTATAAAGTCACGCATTGCTGATGCCCTCAATGAGGGGTAAGTCTTACGACATAATGTAATGGTCTTGCCTGTGTTCCTAAGAGCATAGGATACCACAAGCCATATAAGGATGTTGTAAGTCTTGCCTGACCTTGTACCTCCCTGCTCTACAATGATGCGCTTAGTGGACGCCTCAAGGTGTTTGAATACAACATTAGTCTGTATTTCCATCTAGTATTCGTACAATGATAGGCTCTGTGTCTGCACCTGTGATTTCTGTACGTTCTACATAGCCCCTGCTCTTGCCCTTTGTCTTTAAATAGAATATCGTAGCACTTGTGTTGCCATCATTGATCTGTTGGTGCAGTTGACTTTCAGCAAAGTCCAATGCTACGTTCTCCAATTCTTGAGCCTGCTGTCTGTATTCTTTATCCTCGCGTAACCACCTGTAATGAGTTTCCCTGCTGATGCCTACATTCTTACAGGCAGTAGTAACCACACCTAGACTTTTTTCTAGGGCTTCAATCATTGCCTTTTTTCTTGTGTCATTTTTTGTCATCGTGTCTACTTTGGTTTCCATGCTTTAGAGTAAGGCTTATCAAGGTCAGGGTGTCCCATTACTCCCTGCGTATTAGTCAACCTTATAACCTCTTCACGTTCCATTTTAAGGCGTTTCATAACCTCTTTGACACTTAGACCGCTGTCTAACATATTCTGCACTATACGCCCCATTTCTAAGACACCATGTCTACCCCTTGCTCTATTGTGTCTTATAGTAGACATTTGTTGATGTTCTTGATTAGTTGGTCTTAGTATGACTACAGGAACAAAGCCCTCTGTGATTGCATAGATCTCATCATAACCACTACATGTCCATCTATGAAAGCCGTCTACGATTGTCATATCAGGGTTGGCTACTATAGGTTGTGTCCACCCGTCCTCTTTGATGCTCGTCACAAGCAGTTCTAATTCGGGGGGTGCTACAGAATTGGGGTTGTAGTTGTTTGGTTGAAGTTCGCTTCTGTGTATCCACTTCAATTCGTCTAGTGGCATTGGTCTGCCATCACTTAGCGTTCTTTTTTTCATAGTATCTTTTTATATATTCTGCTGTTCCAAATTGATTGACTGCTTCGTCCCTTGTAAGACCTGCTCGTTTTCTAGCTTTCATTGATAGCGTTGGTACTTTTTGCAAGTTTCTTTCTTTACTATCACCTCGTATGGCTATCCTTGCTAAGAATTCCCATGATATACCTGTGAGTGGGCAGCTATCCTTCTCTGCTTCTGCTATTGGATAGTCTGTTTGGTTGGTGTGCCACTTCACAATTTTACGCATTGATCGTTTTACTAGCTTGCGTGACTCAGGTGACATCTTACTCAATAGAGCCAACGTATATTCACTCCACTTGACATCATCTTCTTTCTCTATGTTTGTTCCTGTGTATAGACCATGATTGCAGTATCTCCACGCAGTCTTTATTCCTTCGGCTCGTTCCAATAACTTGTGCCAATAGTCCCCATAGAATTCACGCCATTGATCCAATGTCCTAAGACTTTCCTCTGCATATATACTTCCTACACGTTGCTTGTTTAGCTTCATGTAGTTCTTACCCCTGTTCATGGTGTCGTACTCTGTATTATATGGTAGACCTGTTTCCCTTGTGTACTTCCAAACATCGTGAGCGTTCCAATCGTATATTGGATATGCTATGCTGTCTACACCACTAAGATAGCACTCGTTTTTCTTGCGTGTCATGATCGTATAACGTGCCATTGATTCTTCTGCTCGTATTCCTACCAATGATATAGCAGTAATGCCTTTCTTAATGTAGTTATCTCTGTGCAAGTCTACCATTTCACCAAAGTCTAGTTTATTCTTTACAGCGTTGGCTCTAAAAGGAAGCCCGTCAGGATGTTCGTAATTAGGATCTGTTTGAAATACATGACCTTCTAGTTCTGTTATTGCATAGTCAGGCTTTTGACGTACCCATAATTGCTCTTCGTCAGGATGCCATGGATACCACAAAGGTGCATACATGCTTCCTGCATTCCTAAGACTAAACGGGACAGCATACCAATGTAGATCTACTTCAGGCATAGCATATATCTCTTCTAGGAGTTTAATAGTCCCAAGCCCTTCTGCTTCATGATCTATATAGGTACACTCTACAGGTAGCCTTCCTATTTCTCGTGCGACCTCAATGGTTATATAGAGCATGGCTGTTGAATCTTTACCGCCTGAAAAGTTTACGATCACTTTGTCGTAGCTATCATATAGGTATTTGATGCGCTTCTTAGCACCTTCTACGCATGTGTAGTCTTGATAGTCTTTTTTTAAGATTGTACTCGCCATTCTTTGCTGCAATAATAGTCGGTTGATATGTATTTGTGATGGATCAAAGGTAGCTGCTTTTGATATCCTATAAACTTGTAGCTATACTTGGTGTATTCTATAGCTAGAAAAGCACCTTTAATCTTTGCTACGTTGTTTTTGATCATAGGAATTAAGGCTTCGCTGTCTAGGTTTGTTCTTGGTTTGTAGCCTAAACTATACATGATCATTTTGTGTTCTTTTATGTTGCCGTTATGCACTACAGCCACGCCATCACCTAAGACAGGTTGACTATTCATGATCTGCATGTCACCGCTAGTCACTAACCTGCTATGACCTATGCCTACAACACATCTAGATGCAAGGTTTACAAGCAAGTCTACGTCCACCCGTCCATGACTTACATGATATATGTGTTCGTCTTTAGCTGTTATTCCAAAGAAGCCATACCCATGACCACCGCGCTCGTCTGCTCGTGTAATTATTCCTTTGAGTTGGTACTCGTCAGGCTTTCCCTCAAATCCCCATATTCCGCACATATTCTTCGGCACTTGGTATTAGAGTTGCTGCTTCTTTTACGACATTAGGATCTATGCTGTAGACTTCCTGCCAACCTTTTTCTATGCTTCCTGTCCATTGACGGGCTGCCCAACATCCACTACCTACTACCCAACCATTGATCCAATTATAGAAAGGTGCTACAGGCAGGTTGTAGTAATGCATGACTCCTAGAGTTTCCTCATGTGACCAATCATAGATAGGGCTGTATCTTACAACCTGTGTTCCTTTGTTTTTGTAGATGCCATTCTTACCGCAGTAGTTGCTGTCTTTATTCCTGCGTCCTGTGATCAATACGTCTAGATTTTTGTCCTTCCAAAAGTTGTTCTGTGCCTTGTGTTGGATATTGATAAACCATTGCTTGGCTATATTGCTGTCTTTAGGAAAAAGCATGTGCAGGTTTTCACTAAGCCATTTGAGCGTGTGTCCGCTGTTATATACTTTTAGATCGTGTGGCATGTTGTTAGTCACATACTGCATAAACTCAGGATATTCTAGATCATGCGTCATACCAATACAGCTAGGAAATTCCTTACCCAACCTTCGCAGCATAAAGTCTACCACAACGCTATCCTTACCGCCACTCCATGCACTTCCATATCGCACTTGACCTCCAAGCACCTCTTGCATTTTCCATAGCGTCTTATCAATTCGGTTGTCTACCTCCCATTTTGATATGATTGTCTCTATGTTGTTCCATGTGTGCAGGAATCTCTTGTTGTCCTCGCGCTGCTTTCTACCTAACATTACTTCGTGCGTATTTCTTCAATTTGATTTGCACTCACCCCATCTACTATAGTCCTGTTGATCATAGGGTGGTCAATGTCTGTAGCCCCAAAGTCACTATCAGGGTGAAAGGCTATGACGTCCATTGACTCGTCAAAGGTTTGGAAGCAATGTGTACCTGTAGGATACATTTCACCATCTAAGCCTGTATCGTATGACGTGCCGTCCCATTCTTTAATTACGAATATCATACCCTCTGTGAGTGGCAAGTCACCAAAAGGTGTGATGCACTTTCCGTTTCCTTTGGCTACTATTCCTATCCTGTGGCTAGGGTGTGTATGAGGCGTTTGTTCAATCTTGCTAGGAAAGTGCAGGTGGTTCAAACAAGGATCACCCATCTTGACAGGGGGTATCAATAGACTATCAGTGCAGCCGTCTATATACTTGAGCCTTCCTTCGGCTTCTATAGGACCACCAATCATGTGCTGTGCCATGAATTTTGTCTGTGGATATATACCTCTTTCATGAAACACCTCTATGACTATGCACTTTCCATTGATCTGCCCAAACTTCCATTTGCCTGTGATCGTTGCGTATTGATGTTGATGAACATGACATAGCCATCTAAATCCAAGCCTATCTAAAAGAGTCACACCTTCATAGCAATAAATGTAATATGAGGCACTTTCTCTTGGCGTGTGCATTCCTTGCCCGTCTATGACATTATAATACCTTAGAGGGTATTCTTTGTGGCTTCCTTGGTCAAATATCAACCCTGCCTCTGCTCTGTCAAATGATATAAAACTGCTGTTCTCTCTCATGACTTGTATTGTTTCACTACGATCATAAGTGCTTCGGCTAAAGTGACGTCATGTTCTTTGCGTACTGCTGCAAGTGTTTCCACAAGAAACTGCTTGTCCTCTTCTAGCATGACTATTTCATAGCGCACATATCCATCGTCTGTTATCTTTGGCTTCTCAATACTAGGCAAATCGTCTAGAGGCTCTGTTTCATCTTCCATATCTAAGAAACTTGTAGGCGTTCCAAAGTTGTAAGGCTCAAAGCCCCAAGCCACTAGATCATCTTGCTTCCAATTATCTGCTAGCATGTCCCAATCCCATTCACCAAAGTTTTGATTATCCTTTATTATGAGTTGATTCTTTTGCTCTTGACTAAGGTCTTTGGCTACAATTACAGGCACTTTCTTTAGACCTGCCTCCATACACGCTCGGTATCTCATGTTACCTGCTAAGATTACATTCTCATCATCAACTATAATAGGTCTGTATTCTAGCATTTCGGGAAATTCCTTGACGCTGTTTACTAGCTTCTTAAAGGCATGCTCCTTGATCAAACGTGGATTTTCTTCGTTTGGTACAAGTGTTTTAATGTCTACTTTTTTCATTTCGTTTTTTCATTTGGCGCACATGCACCTGTTTTAGATATGGTTTATGCTCTACAACATCACCTAGTTGATCGTGGTGGTGACGGCATAGTGCCATCAAGTTTTCTATAACGTCTGCATTTGGATTACCTCCCATGCCTCTACGCTCTATGTGGTGTATGTCTACAGCCTTGCTTCCGCAGATCTCGCAGGGTATGAAATCGGAGATGTCATATTGCATCTCCGTTAAGTATATCCGCGTGTGCTTCTTCATAACACTTCATTAGGTCTTGCTTCTAGTTGCTGTAAGTCCTCTAGAAACTCCTGTATTTCTAATAAGATTGTAACATGCTCTTCCAAGTCAGGTATAATGTCTATGCACCAACCTATCTTGCAGTACAGGATCTCTGTGAGTTTCCAATCTACATCAAAGTTCTCGCTAAAGTTGTGATTCGGCAGGTGCTTATCACATAGTTCTTGAAATGTCATAATACGTCCCCTTCTATCTTATTCTTGAAATGCGATATCAACCTTTCCATTTGGTATTCATAATACCTCGTGAAATCATTAAAACTTTGTGGATCTGTTTCATAGACTCTGTACAAGACATTTCTTAACCTTTGGCTAGGTGTCTTGCCATTGTATTCTGTAGCGTCTGCTTGTATCTTATCAAGCAGGTCTTTTTCGGCACTATTAAATAGTTCCTCTTTTATCATGACATACGCTGCAGATTGGTGCAGGCTGAACAACCTCCCTGCTTCCGCAGGTGTCAATTCTTGTGTTCCTAGAGTAATCTTTAAAGTCCTGTCGGCTCTTGTTCCAATTCCCTCGACTATTACGGGTAAAAATATAGGCTCATTCATTTGCTTTGATCTACTAAGTATGCTTTGTAAAGTTCGTCTATTTCATGCACTAGTCTAGCCCATTCACTAGGCGCACAGGTGCAAGGCATTTCAGCCTTCTTTTTAAATACCTCTGCGTGAAATTGACTGACCTCTTTTCTTTGTTTGTGGGTTAGACGCATAGGATCAACATTTATGGTTTCCCATCGTAGGGCTTGATCTCTAGTCATGCACTCTATATTCTTGTATCTAAACCTCTCGTTTAACCAATTTTTACGGCTCTCACAGCCACAATCCACTCCTAAGGCTTCGGATACCTTCTCTACCACTTTCTTAACTCCTGTGGCTTCTGTTACCTTTTCAATCGTATCGCCTAGTCCTTGACTTTTTGGACGGCTTACACGCTTTCTTTTCGGTTTTCCCGTAGATTTTTTCGACTTCTTCTCCATGTTTTTCTCGAATTATTTGTTTGACGTTCTGTATAGTATTGTTGATGCTTGTTCTAGATATGCCTGTCTTGGCTGCAAGTTGACGAATACTCTTACCGCTTCGTATATAAAACAAGAATAGTTCACGATCATACCAATGTAGTTCTTGAAGTGTGTCGTATATGCTCTGTAGTAAGTGGTGAAATTCATGCTCGTCTGTATTGCTTTCTTCTTCTTCCTTGTCATGCAGGTTCACTATGAGTGTCTGCTCTTTTTGCTTGCGTCTTAGGGACGTGTGGGCATTGTTTATCATTGCAAAGATATAAATGCTGTTCACATCGCCTGCGTCATTGGTTATGCTGCAAAGGTCACCTTCCGTAGACGCTTTTAAACACAATTTCAAATACATATCCTGCACAATATCTTGAGCCTCGTCTTGGCTTGCTCCACAATAAACGGCTATTTTGATCCATTCGTTATGTCTAGAATATATGTACTCAATGGATACACACATTTCGGTTTAGTGTTTTTCAAAAATACTAAAATTTATCTAATTGACAAATGATATCCAAGCGTTCTGTGAACGATTTATCACTATTTAGTATTTCTGCTATCACTTTGTTAGGGTGATGTATGACATTCTTGTACCTGTTTTGTGCATCTATGCACTCTGTACACAACCTGTAGCACATAGGGTGTGGACATCTTTCTTCTAGCGGTTTCTCCATAGCCAATAATTTGGACATTCATATAAGTCAGCAGTTGCAATAACCATCATAAGATCCTGTCTACCTTGCCTTTGGTACAACCTATAGAGCAGGTCTTTATAGGGTGGCATCTTAGACGCTGTTATTGTAGACTTGTCTTTTTGATTCTTGTATTTGTTTCTCACAAAGTTTAGCAGCCACCTCTTAGGGACTATATGGTAGAACATACCCATGTCAAATGCAATCATGTCTGCTAGACTAGATTCACTACACCAACCTGCATTTCCTTGAACATTCTTAACCTCTATGATAGCATATCCCATTTCATGCGACCTCTTAAAGCCTTTTACGTCTACCTTTATATTACCCCCAATAATGAAATCAACGTGCTTAAATTGCTGCTGACGGCTTGCAGGGACGCAATCAATACCCATAAAGGCACACATAGCTATAAAAGTAGCTTCACCTTGCTTTCCTGTTTCTAAACTATGCGCTATATGATCTGCGCTGCTCAATGACCTTGCTTTATCTGTTATCATCTATCCATTGTTTTATCATGATCGCAAATTGGTCTATGCTGCGTACTATCACATAACAATATCCCATTGCTTTGACTGCTTGTTCAAATTGTTTTTGTTTAGGCGTTTGTCTGCCTTTAGGAGTTTTCATTTCAATACACAATCCATGATATCCATTAGCAGGGATCATGAGTATCAAATCGGACACACCTGCGACTACACCTTCAAGTTTCATGTTCCTTGCTGTAGTGGCTGTCCTGTACCCTCCATTGGGTACATGAAATAAGAGCATCTTGTATCTAGGGTATTGCAGTCGGAAGTATTTTATACAAGCCTTCTGCAATTTGCTTTCTTCGTTTCTCATTAGAATCTCAACCAACGCATTCTACGCTCGTATTTTCTTATCAGCCAACCTAAGTGACTCATGTGTTTAGATGTTGCGTCTGTCCAACCCACAGCACTTGCAGATATGGTTATGTTAATGATCTCCCATCGCGTGTCTAGTAGATACTTTCTAACGTACCTTTTGTGTCTTTGCTTTCTTAGATACCTTTTCATTATAAATTGATTTCAGGATTTACATATACATAAACTAAAGCCAATACGCTCAATGCTAAACATACGATCACAAATACCATCAAAGCAAATAGAATCTTTGTGGCTTTCCCTTGCTCATTCATCTCTCTTTTGTTTTATTCTAACTCGTTTATTTCAGTCTTAATTTCCTCTATGCTTTTTGCGTACTTCATCGAAGCATCACAATCATTTAAGTTGGTTGCCTCATAATAATCTACTGCATAATCGGATTTTCTTATTTCCCAATTCTTGTAAATCTTACTCATATCTGTTTAGTTTTAATAATTTGGACGTTCACCTTTTGCCATTCTTAATCTAAAATGTATTGAAACTCTAGCAGCCTTCTCCAAGTCTTTAGGTTCATTGTACTGCTGTGATATTTTCTTAAAAGGGTTGGTTTCGTCTTTATGCAGGTTCTCAAAGTAGCGTTTATGATAGCCCCTCAACCATTCCACCTCGTCCTGTATTTGTTCATCGGTGTATCTTAAAGACACCTTGTCTGCTAGCCAATCATGCAGCACCTCTAACTGCTTAATCATGATCTTAGTTTCAGTTTCATGTATGCTTTGATAAAAGTCATTCCATGCGTACTTGTAGCTTTTACGCCACATGGCTTCCTCTTCTTTTGCGCTCCTTTTAGGTTCATAACGCTTGTAGTCATTGTGTTTTTCTTTGGTGGTCAATCGTTGCTGCGTCCTGTACAAATTGATCACCTCCCCTAAAAACTTTATATTCAACCTGCGCGGTTTCACTATCCTGCTTTCTGCTGTGATCCATAGGTCAATGCCATTACTAACCTCATCTAGTGTTGCTCTAAACTTGTCGTGCATGTATTCTACAAGCATGTTGATGTCTGTGGGTGCATCTATGTCTGCAAGTATGCAGGCTTTCTTTAGCACCTCTACGATCTGTTTTTTTGTAGCGTTCTCTAACTTAGTTCCCATCCTGTATTGCTCTTTTGTTCCTCATAAGGTAGTGATTCTTGCCATCTTTTTTGGTTCAAATAGGTAGCAAGGTGTGGTAAAAATTTCATTTTACCTGCTGTGTCATGATTTTCTAGATACTTGGGTATGTGTTCTAATACCTTGTTGCGATCATTCGCGTTAAGACGTTTCCATGATCTAAGTGCAGGTTGTTTTCCTACTTTCTTACCATACAAATGCCACACCTTATCAAATTCGTGGGAGTGTTTAGTGTCTACGTTAGTAGATACTAAAAGGGTTTTTTCTTCTTTGTTATTATTCTTTGTTATTATACCCCTTGATTCTGTGGGGTGTACCCCATAATTCTGTGGGGTGGTATCCACAAACTTGTGTATCTGCAAATAACGCTGTCTAAGGACGTTATTCACCCTCATGTGTCTATATACATACCCTTTACCCTCAAGTGCCTGCAAATGCCTTCTAATCGTTTCCTCGCTGCTGTTCATGATATTGGCTAAATAAGCATTGCTAGGATAACACTCTCCATTTTCGTCACATAGGTTTGAAATCACAGCGTACAATATCTTTTGGGTGTCTGTCAAATTACGATCATACAGCACATCTGCTGTAAGTACAGCGTACCAATTTCTCTTCATGTCTTGCTTGTTTCCTATAAATATAGTACATTTACCGCTTCTAGAATATCTTTACCCGTTTCGGGTTTCATGATCTCTAGTATTGCTTGTAAATGGAAAGGGGGTCATTTGCCCCCTTTCTTTATTTCCTTAAAACGTATCACAGGTGGATTGCTCTTATAGCCTGCAGGACCTACAATCTCCCCTGTATCCTCGTCTACTAGGATCTGCCCTTTCATGTGCATCTTGTAGGCTTGCTTGTGCTTCTCCTTTAGGTCTTTGAGTTGTTGTTCTAGTGCAACCACCTCCCTAATGCTAGAATAGTCATAGCGTCCACTACCCTCTTGGTGTGTTATTTCATACCCGTCCTGTATGTGTATGCCATGAGGCACACCTTCACACGCTTCTATAGCAGCAGTAGTCACATGCATCTTGATACCTTTCTCAACGGCTTCTATGGTACGCCTAACCTCCCTGAGTGCAATTGCTGCACTCAAGGGATCTACTTTAAATTCTAGGACTGCATGCCCTACCTCAGTAATCGCGTCCAACGCGCTCTGTTTTTTGCTAATGATCTCTATATTGCTCATAATCTAAAAAGGTAAATCGTCTGTACTTCCGTCGGGCAGGTTAGCAGTTGGCTTATGAGGCACAACGTCCACCTTCTCATCATACACCCACTTGATCATTTCGTCTGCACACGCAAAGATGTCTTTACGATCAACAAGTTTTGCCGTCACCAATTCTGTAGCTGACTTCAATACTGCTAGCTTGGCTATACGTCTATCCTTTTCGGGATCTGCTTTGCTCTTGTAGCCACCACCACTATATCCGCCTACAGGCTGTGCAGGTTTGATAGTGTAAAACGTGTTTCCATTGTACTCTCTAGAGGTTATTGTGTACTCTACCTCCTGCCCTGTCACAAACTTGTTTTGATCTTGTGACTTAGAGTTGTATTCTCCTGCGTCCCCATTCTCAAAAGAGATTTCAAATTTGTACATCGTTCCATACTTGCTTTCCCAAGTACCATTTCCTTGTGCGCTTGTTACTACGCTCTTCTTAGTTTCTGCCATTTTCTTTCGGCTTTTAATTTATAATTGAACTTTTGCAGTATCTCTGCCTTCTTTTCTTCGCTGAGTTTGCCGTTGTTGAAGGCATGCCTCCATGTGGCTATGGTGAAATAGTTTCCACCAATTTGGTCAGCTAGTGTTTGGTTATCCTGCCTGAATAACCTATCCAACGCATCGTTTGTAATCATGTGTCTAGTTTATTAAAATAGTATTGAATCATTTCTATAGCCTCCCTTTTAGTCGCATATAGTAGATCACCATACATCAATTGTTCTAGGTCTATAGTAGTACACCACAAAGACCATTTAAGCACACCACGCGCATTGGGGTTCTCTAGCGTATCACTAATATCTATAAGACTTATGTTATGACCTTTTATGGTCAACCAATAATTACCTTTTTGTAGTCTTTTGATCTTCATGTCTACGAGTTTCTAATTATTTTATTTTGGCGTCTTATCAGCACATTTAAGTAATCAATAACATCATTACGGGATGTGCCAATGTAATCAACCTTGTAAACTCTACCTTCAAATGACATGGTGTCACCAAGTTTTTTCTCCCATTTGGTTTCCATGTACTTAACACCTACCAAAAAACCTTTCTCGTACTTTACTAATCCTACTTTCATCTTGTATTGCTTTTAAATTCTTTAGCTAAGATACACGTTATTTTTTATCTACCAAAAAAACATGATAAAAAAAATGACCTAAAGATCACTTTTCTTTATGCCACCAAAGTAGAAACTAAATATCATGAGTGCCACACCTTCCACTATTCCTATGAGGTGTGTGAATATGGTTTCATTGTGTTCAGGTACTTCTCGGAATACTATAGTAGTGACCAAGAATAAAAACGCCAATAGCCCTACCATGCCTGTTATAGAAAACAGCCAATCCTTCGCTCCTGCCTCTACCATACCAACCTGTCTTTTTCGTGCGGAGTCTCTGTCTGCTGTCTCCTTTGCGTACATTTCAAGCAAGTGGTCACGCATGGCTTGTTTTTCTGCAGGATCTACTGCCTCATCGCGATCAATTAGGTTTTTCACTATACCTAATACTCCTTTATCGGGCAGAAGATCACCTGCACTATCTAGCAGTTGAGGTGCTTTAGATTTTAGGTATGATAGTAACTTGTTGTTTTTCATGTTTTATGTCTTATGAACCACACCCTTCGCAGTCCTCAGGGTTGTCTATGTTGCATGTGGGTTGAGGCTTGTGTGTCAATTCGTTAATGAAGCTATCTAAGCTATCATTATCATGTGTTATGTTCATTTATTACTCTTTATTCATTAAATACCAACGCTGCGCTGTATAACCTATAGAGGCTATCAACAGCACTATCTTTAACATAGCCTCTAAATTAGACATTGAGATCAACATCGTGCAGGTATTTATCATATAAACTTTTAAGTCTGTGTTATTCATTTTAGTATGTGATTAAACTTGTCCTGCACATTAAAAGACGGACAGGCTTTGTTAGAAAATTCATTGTGTCCATGAAGCGTAGCATCAGGATATCGCGTCATTAGATCTTTTAGCAGGTTACTCATAGATCCCATTTGTCTGCCCCTTAACGTATCCTTAGGCTTTCTGCTGCTGTCTAAGCCTCCTATATAACATATACCTATACTTGACCTGTTTTGTCCCTTAGAATGCGCTCCTATGATGCTCTCAAGCCTTCCTACACCAATAGATCCATCAAGTTCTACAACATAGTGATACCCTATATCCTTCCAATTTTTCTTCAAATGCCATTGGCGTATGGTTTCGGTCTTGATATTTGCGCCTTCTATGGTTGCGCTGCAATGCACTATGATCTTGTCTATCTTTCTCATGTCCAAATAGTAGGGGTTATGATTGAATTGTCTTTATAGTATTCAGTTTTTGATGTAGCAAGATCTACATGAAAGTCAGCTACAACACATCCAAGTGGTTTAGGAGGTGCGCCTCTTTCTATATGCCAACCCATGAAGCCGTCCTCGTATTCGTCTTTGTATGTGCCTGTGCGGAAGTGGTGAACGTGTCTATGATCAGGTCTGTTCATAGTGTTTAGATACTTCTTAGACCACAGCATGGTGTACAATTCGTGAACGTGTCCCATAGTTATGATGTCTGCACCTTCAATATCTGCCATTTGTCTTTGATGCTGTATAGTCCCTTTGGTCACAGGACCACCGCCTCCTGAACCATGATAGTAGTAGACTTTTGTAGTGGCATTCCTTTTGCTTCCTATGTATGGTCTTTGACGAATTGTGATCCAACCCCCATACCCACCTGTTTGGATATTGGTCTTGTAGGTCATGTTCATTAGATCTACAAAGCGTTGCAATGGATCTGTTTCTACATTCTTTATGATAGCCGTTTCATGATTGCCATACCCAATAAGTTTAATAATGTCTTTGTACGGCTCAAACCATTCCACAGCGTCTTGAATAACTGCGTCTAGATAGTTGGCTTTGTTGTGTTCGGGACGTATGTTCTTTTTGCTACGTCTTGGATCATACTTGCCCTGCATAAGACAAAAGGTGTCACCATTTAAGATTACACCACGCTTTTCTGCAAGACAGCGGTCTAGGTGTTTTTTTAGAAGCACGCGGTCACAATGCGGATTGTCCCAATGCAAGTCACTCATAAAAGCAAATCTAGCTTCCTTGCCTTTGCACTCTATGATATGACTATTTCTATGTGCCTGTTTTACAATCATGATGCGGATCTATTTCTACCCACTCCTTGAGCCTGTAGTGATCCATCACAACACTCTCTACGATATTTGTTATCCTCACATAAGCAGCCTCTTTTGCTGTTTCTAGGACTTGTTCTGCTTGGTGTTTTATCTTGACTATTCATCTTCTTTAGGATCAGGTGGGTTACAATACTCACTATCGGGATATAACTCACAATAAGTCTTAGCGTACTCATCTCTTTGGCTACTGCTTCCGTAGTTATGTATTCCCATAGGAGTAGGCCAAACGATAAACGGCTC
>Ga0070751_1000832_pt1 | contig 18760 bp, 24 predicted proteins | sample VirMetDEL_Aug_28_FD_78514 | JGI IMG/M metagenome (GOLD analysis project Ga0070751, IMG submission 78514) | Aqueous microbial communities from the Delaware River and Bay under freshwater to marine salinity gradient to study organic matter... | ecosystem: Environmental > Aquatic > Marine > Coastal...
AGAGGTCCTCGAAAGCATAAGAAATCATTATCGAAAAGTGAGAAGCGTCAAAAAAGATTAAAGCGTTATAAAGGCCAAGGAAAAGGCTAGACAAAAATTGTTAATAAAGGTATAAAAAAGAATGTCTGATTTAATTAAAATACCCGCAGAAGCAAAAGAAATTATTAAACACAAAAGAACCGGTAAAGTTTATGCTAGTAAAACTGATTTTGATAACGATGTTGCTGACCCCAATACTGACACTACTGTGGATGACTTTAGACAAGACCTTGAAATTAAGGTTACTAAAGTTTCTATGGGCGCTGCTACCAAAAAATAATGGATCCTAGAGGTGCAACTGAAATACAAATGGAGATGCTCCATAAGTATGTAGATAAAGACATACTGAATCAAGTTCAAATTTGTACATCAATTCCTGGTAAAGTTCCAATTGACCCAAACAAAGTAAATATACTTTGGCAAAAAAATTCTTGGGATCAACCTAATCTTCAAGAATTCTTTGGTAATAAAGCAAGACATAAAGAATATGATTGGTATGTATTTAATAGTCACTGGAATTATGAAAAGTTTAGATACTTTTTTGATGTACCTTCAGATCGTTGTCTAGTTATTAAAAACGGTATAGAAGATTTTCCCATAAGAAAAATTTATAAAAAAGGTGAGCCTATAAAACTAATACATCACTGCACACCTTGGAGAGGTTTAAATGTATTATTACGTGCAATGCAAGATGTAAAAAATCCTAATATTATATTAGATGTGTATAGCTCAACGCAAGTCTATGGTGATGAATTTAAAAAATCTAATGATGAACAATTTAAACCTTTATACGAACAGGCTAAACAATTGCCTAATGTAAATTATATTGGTTACAAACCTAATGAATATATTAGAGAGATGATGCCTAACTACGACATGTTTGTGTATCCTAGTATATTCGAAGAAACTTCTTGTGCGTCTGCACTAGAGGCTTTAGCATCAGGAGTTCATGTAATAACTAATAACTTTGGAGCTCTTTATGAAACTTGTGCCGAATGGCCAGTCTATATTAATTATTCTACAAACTATGAAACAATGGCTCAAGCTACAGCTTCTGCGATTGATACTGCAGCAAACTATTTACATGAAGATTTTATACAAACACATTTAGCAGAACAACAAAAATTCTATAAACGTTTTTATAATTGGGATAAAAAAGGAATGGAATGGACAAGCTTTTTGAAAGGAGCCATTAGTGAAAGAAACAGTAAATAAAGATACCTATCAAACATTAAAAGAAATCAAAGTAAGTTCACAACCTTTTAGTAAAGCTACAATACCTTTATGGAAAGATAATAAACCAATTGAACAAGCTAAGTATTCTATCTTTTTAGCAACACCCGTGCATAGTGAATGTTCAATACATTACACTCAAGCATTATTAGAGTTACAACAATTATGTCATGCTAAAAAAATAAAGATTACTTTCTCACTAATTAAATCATCATTAGTTACTCAAGGAAGAAATCTTTGTGTAGCTGGTTTTTTAGAATCTAATTATACTCACATGCTCTTTATTGATTCTGATATATACTTTGAAGCAACGTCTATTATTAAAATGATTGAGAAAGATAAAGATATTATCTCTATACCCTATCCATTAAAAACAATGATGTGGGATAAAGCTATAGACAATATAAAAGATAATAAAACTAAAACAGTAAATGACTTAAAAAAATCATTAAATACTTATCCTATGAAAGTAGAAGATGATAAAAATATATCTTTAGATAATGGTGTTATGGAAGTAACTCATAGTCCAACGGGATGCATGCTAATTAAAAGAACTGTATTTGATAAACTAATTAAAGCTTATCCAGACAAGGGTATTGTACAAAAAACTATTATAAATGGTCAATACGTAGATAAGCCAAACATGTGGAATTTCTTTGACACGATCCACGATCCACGGACCAAGATATATCTAGGTGAAGACTTCTCATTCTGTAAACTATGGAAGGATATAGGTGGTAAATGTCATGCCTATATTAATGATACTATAGTACATATTGGTGAACATCAGTATGAGGGTAGATTTGCTGATGAGTTGAAACCTAGTAAGTAAAATGGTATTATATGCTATTATTAGGAAATTAGACTATGGATCCATTTACATTAGCACTAGCTACATTCGGAGTACAAAAACTTAGAGGTAAATCAACAAAGAGAGCATTAAGAGATGCAGCTTTAGTTGGTGGAGGTTCTTATGCAATAGGACAAGCTACTTCCGCAGGAGCCTTAGGTGGAACTGAAGGAATGCTAGGAAGCATAGGACAAGGTCCTCCATTATCATCTTTAGGTATAGGGGAACAAGCAATAACAACACCAGTTCCAAAAGGAGATCTAGGTCCAAGTTTTTTAAATAGAGCTAACATGCCATCGGGAACTCCAATAGGTGTAGATAAATTTGGTAATACTATAACATCAAGAGGTGGAGAACTTTCAGGTTTAAATGTAATGGAGGCTACACCCGAGAAAAAAGGTATCGCTGCTAACTTACTAGAAAAAGCAAAAAAAAATAAATTTGCAACTGCACTTACTGCAGCTAGTGTATTACCATTACTAGAAGGTGAAGAAGAAGAGGATCCACCATTTACAGAAGAAGATTATAAAAAAGCATACGCAGAACAATCTGCTAAATTAAAAGGTGCTTTTGTTCCAACAGAAAATGCAAGACCAACTATGGATGAAACATTTGGATCAAATATGTTTTATGCAAATCAAGGTGGATTAGCTAATATGGTTTCAAAGTTTAATAAAGGTGGAGTTAATTATCTACCGTCTAAATCAGATCATGATGAAAACGATTATAATAACTACGTAAGAGCTGAAGGCTATGTTGAAGATGGAGCCGGTAATGGTGACAAGGATGAAGACACTATGCTTGCACAATTAGCAGATGGTGAATTTGTATCACGTGCTGATGCAGTTTTAGGAGCCGGTATATTATCTGGCGGAGATCCAAAAAGTTATAAAAGTATGAGAAAAGCTGGAGCTGATTTTTTTTATGGTCAGCAAAAACAATTTAAAAGAATTTATGATTTAGTCAATGCAAGCAAAAAAGATAATTAATAATGATATTGAGATATTACCAATCATACCTTCAAAGGTAGAAGATATTTGGTCTTTAGTTCATTTTATGATTGCAGAGGCTTTGGTTTATAGCGGAAGATATGCTGAACCAGAAGATATTAAACAACTACTTCTCTCAGGGGATAATCAGTTGTTTTTAGTGTTTGGTTCTGAAGGAGAAGAGTCTAACAAGGTTTACGGAGTTGTTACAACAAGAATATTTGAGAACCCTAATTTTAAAGAACTACAGGGTTTAATATGTACAGGACAAAAAATGAATTTATGGGAAGAAAAATTAATTAATACTTTAGAACAATTCGCAAGAACAAATGGATGTAAAAAAGTTAAAGCTTATATGAGACCAGGTTATAAAAAAGTTATGCCTAAGTATGGTTATAAATCAAGACACATTGAATTTGAAAAGGAGTTAAACTAATGAGTATATTTGGCGGCGGTGGCGGCGGAGGTGGATCCTCTACAGGAACACAAACAAGTATTGCAAGAGAAGCACCAGGAGTTGAGGCTAGAAAATTAGCTTTATATGATGCAGCTGCAGGTTTATCACAGACACCTGTATCCTTACCAGGTATTCAAGTTGCACCTCTTTCAGCTTTAGAACAAGCAGGAATTACTCAAGCAGGACAAACAGGAGTTGGTGCTGGTTCAGTTACATCTGGTATCGGTGCATTTACAGGAGCACAACAAACAGCGGCAGCTGGACCAAATATAAATCAATTTTTAAATCCATATCAATCTTATGTTACTGATGAAATTTCTAGACAAGCAGGCATGGCACAAAATCAAGCTGCGGCACAAGCAGTGAACGCAGGTGCTTTCGGTGGTGGAAGACAAGGTATTCAATCTGCTGAAATAGAAAGAGCTAGATTAGCAAACATAGGTCAAGCACAAGCACAAGGTTTTCAAACTGCATTAGGTGCAGCTCAACAACAACAAGGTTTACAAACTCAAACACAATTAGCTGCAGGTCAAGGCTTAGGTCAATTGGGTGCGCAACAACAAGCAATGTCATTAGCAGATATTAATGCTCAGATGCAAGCAGGTGCATTACAAAGAGGTGTAGGTCAACAAGCGCTTGAAGCACAAAGACAAACTGAATTACAAAGATTATATGAGCCTTATCAAAGAGTAGAGTTCTTAAAAGGTATTATGACTAATTTACCTACAACACAAAGTAGCGTTACAGCAACCACGGCTCCCGGCTCTAATCCTTTAGCACAAGCAGCTGGAACTGGATTAGGAGCTTACGCAGCTTATAATATGATGCAACCGAGGTAGTTATGGACGAAGTATTAACTAGAAAAATGTTTAAGAACAGATACTTTAAAACGTTAAAGCCAACTATAAAACATTTTCAAGCAGGTGGTTTAGGTTCATTATCACCAAAAGAAAAAGCTATATATGCTGCAACTTTAGCTGCACCATTACTTCAAGCAAAAGGTAAAGGACTTGCTCCTGCATTAGAAGCATTAGGAGAAGGTGTTGGTAAATTACCTGCAACTATCCTATCTGTAGAAAAATCAAAAGGTGAAGGTGTTAGAACATTAGGTGATGCAGAACTTGCAAACTATAAACTACCTAAAGGCACAGTAGCACAAATTGATAGTGCTGGTAAAATTACAGTTGTATCAAAACCTACTTCAAAAGAATTAGAAGAAAGAAGAGGCTTTGAAAGTACAAGAAGATTATTAGGCGACATTACACAAGACTATATTAATTTAGGAAAACCTGTAGGTCCTGGAGATTTAAACAGATTAAGAGGATTTTTTGGTAAAGCAGCAGGAACTGATTATGCAAAACAATACGCGGGATTTAAAACTAAAATAGATCAAGCAACAATTTTTTTAACAAAAGCAGTTTCAGGTGCGCAAGTATCAGACCAGGAAAGAGAAAGAATTAAAGAGTTAATTCCACAGGTTGGAGACACTGAAAGAGTATTTGAAGCTAAAGTAGAAGCTCTTGAAAAATACTTAGGTACAGCTCAAGATATATCAGAGAATACTGGAGGAAGTTTTCAAACTGCTATTGAAATAATTGATAGTCAAGGTGGAGTTTCTCAATTTATAGATTTCACTCAACCAGTAGGTTATGAAAAAACTAAATCAGGGGCAATTAAAATAACTACGGATTAATGAATGGCAGAGATAGTACAAGCAGGACAAACGTTCGAAATAAAAGGAGATCGGCCTACCGCACAAGAACAGGTAGCGATTGATACTTTTCTTCAAGCAAGAAATCTTGATGATGAGAAAACTGGTATTCAAGATTTAGACGATGGTCAAATTTTCATTACTCCAGAAGATATTTTAAGTGATGCTCAAAAAGGAAAATATAATCAAGACACAGAATCTTTTTTATCCTCACCTTCATTTAAAAGAATTATCACTGAGGTAGGTTTATCGATTGCCGGTGGAATAGCTGGAGCTGCTTTAGCTCCTATTTCTGGTGGATCTTCATTAGCTTTAACTGCAACCATGGCTGCAAGAGTAGCAAGAATTGCAAGACCTCTTTTAAATATTAGTGCAGGTACAGTTGGTAAAATTGGAAGAGCAACTGTTGGTGCTGCAGCTGGGGGTGGATCAGGTGCCGCTATTGCACAAGCTTTTGATCCTAAAGAAGATATTGTAAAAGAAGTTGCAAGAGGTGCATTCCAAGGAGCTTTTGGTGAGGTGCTTGGTTTTGGTATGGCAGGTGCATTAGGTAAAGCTTACAATAAAGTAGCTGGCCAAAAAATTCAAATGATTAAAACTGGTAGAGCTGCATCACAAACTATATTAAGACAAAAAGCTTATTACACATTATTAGAAAAAGCAGCTAAGAATGAAAAAATTACAGATGATTTAATTGCAAAAACTCAAACTAAAATTGGTGGAGAACTTACAGAAGAACAAGTTAAAATTTTAAAAGATCCAAAAAGAGCATCAAAAAATGTTGAGATGTTAGAAGCAGAAAGAGGAGCTGACTTTTTTAAAAGAGTTGAAGAGGGTACTTTAACACCGGCACTTGTCACTGAGAATAATATGATTGATACTTTAGAAAGTATTATTGGAGCTTCATTTTTTGGTGGAGGAAAAATGCTTACTGCAAAAGAAGGAGCTAGACTAGGTTTACTTGGTTCTATGGATGAGTTTGTAGAACAAGTTGCTAAAGGTGTAGATCAAAATTATTTAGATCCAAACTCATTAAATACATTAATTCAATCAGCAGTTACTAAAAGTAATGTAACCTATAATAGATTTTTAGATGAAGGGTATAAAAAATTATATCCTGCAATAGCTGAAGCTACCGAACAAGTAGTAAATGGTAAAATTATTCCTAAACCAGGTTATGGTATTGATCTATCTTGGAATGGGGTAAGAAAAAATTATGTATTTAATGCAAGAACAAGAGAAACGGAAGATGCTATTAGTCTTCAAGCCTTATTGATTAAAGAGGGTAAAAGACTAGAAGGTATATCTCAAAGAGCAGGAACGGAAGATGCAAGACAATTAATAAATGAATTAAGTTCAATTGAACCTACTGCAACGTTTGGAAAAGTGATGGAGGAGTATAGACAATTAAGTAGGAATTTAAGTAGAGGGGGATCTTCTCCAGAATACCAACAAGTTGGAAGAGCTGTTCAAAAACTTTTAAAAGCAGAATTAGATAAAATGCCTTTACCTCAAGCATTAAGAGCAGAATATAATAAATTAAGTAATTTATCTAAAATGGGTAATGACATGTTTAACAATGGAATATTTAGTCGTATTGCTAAAACACAAATAGGTCAGAAAAAAGTTTTAGATCAAATATTAGTTAAAGGTAAAAATGATGTAGCTGGTGATTTTTTGACCAAACTAGATATGACTGATACAGGAATTGTTGCAGGACAAAAAGGTGCCGGTAGAAGATTATTAGATGTTGAAGAAGCTGATAGAATTAAAAATGGTATTAGAGGAAACTTTATTAAAAAATTTATAGATGATTCTACAGATCTACAGGATCAATATATTTATTTAAGATCAGACAAAGCAAGAAATTTTGTAGAGAGAGATTTTAAAGAATTTATAGAAGAAGGTGGTTTGTTAACTAAACAACAAGCAACTCATTTAAAAGAATTTACTAACGCACTTAAATTTGCAGATGGTAAAATTACTGCTCCAGGCGCAAAAGCTGGAAGAGGTACAATTTTTATTCAGTTAAAAGAAATGGGAGCCCTAACACAAATGGGAGCTGTAGCTTTAGGAACTGGAGGTTATGTTGACCCCGGTTCTGCACTGGCTTTTGTACTTGCTCCAGCAGCTTTATCAAGAGTATTCACTAATCCAAGAATAATGAAGTTTTTAATTGATGGAACTAAAGGTGCTCAAAGTAGAGACTTTGGACAGTTTTCAAGATTTATGGGCCAGTTTGGTTCGGCATTAGTATCTGAAGGTTTAATTGATGAAGAACAAAATTCTATGGTTCAAGCTAATATAAAAGCAAACGAAAACAATTTTGATAAAATATTTAAAGGTGAAATGCCGGATAATACTTTCTTTACTACAGAAGAAACATATAACCCAACTAAAGAAGATCCTATACAAGTTGATTTAAAACAAGCTACACAAGGTAATAGATTAGGTGTAAGCAATCAAGCAACAACACCTAACAGTCCAACAGTTCCATTACCAAATGTAGTGCCATCTAATCTACCAATGGGTGGAAGTACACAACAATCAAATACAGAATTAGCTCAAGCTTTAAATCTCTTTAGTAAGGGAGGGATAGTTAGTGCCAAGAAGAGCTTCTAATAAAGATACCCTTGCTCATCAGAGAATAGATGACCATGAGAAGTTATGCAGAATTATGCAAGAAGAAACAAATAAAAAAATAGATGCAATACACGAAGATGTACATAAACTAGAAAGAATTATGATAGCATCTACAGGATTTTTAATGACAACAATGTTAGGAATAATTGTTGCTCTTGTTCTTAAATTAAACTAAAAGACCTTGTGCGTCTTATAAGAGAAAATAATAAATTTTATATAACAGATTTAAAACTCGAAAAGAAATACGAGTATAAAAAATATACTCGAGACAATGATCTCGGTACACGTCACTATAACGTTGGAGATATAAAAATTCCATCAGTTACAACCATACTGTCAGCTACACAATCAGCAGATAAGAAAGCTGGATTAGATCGTTGGAGAGAAAGAGTTGGTTATGCAGAAGCAGAGCGTATAACAACAGAGGCTGCAACACGTGGAACTGAAATGCATTATGTACTTGAGAACTATATTGATGGTAGAGGTTACTTAAATCTATCAGACAAGGGAGCACATGCACGACTCATGGCTCATGAGATTGTAGAAAACTTAGGTAAGTTAAAAGAAGTATGGGGTAATGAAGTAAGTCTTGCGTATGAAGATAGATGGGCAGGTGCAACAGATGTAGTTGGTCTTTATGATGATAAACCTACAATCATTGACTTCAAGCAATCTAACAAACCAAAGAGAGAAGAATTTGTTGAAGACTATTATTATCAAATAGCAGCTTATTCACTTGCACACAAAAAACAATATGGTCCTATTACACAAGGATTAATTTGTGTATGTACTAAAGATAAACTTTACCAAGAATTTAAAATGGATCAGAATAAATTAAATGAGTATGAAGATAAATGGTTAAAGAGAGTTCAAAAATACCATGACACTAAAGCCACTTCTGTACCTGTTCACCAAGAGTCTTAGCAGATAATTCAATCTTGTTTTCAAGATTATGTAAAACCATTTGATCAATAGTATTTCTACAAATTATATCAATATAAGTTACTTGAGACTTCTGTCCAATTCTATGAGCTCTATCTTCACTCTGTTGTCTTACTTCAAGATTATATGAATTACTAAAATAGATTACATACTTAGCAGCAGTTAATGTTAGACCATAACCTCCAACAGTTGGATTACCAACTAAGAACCTACACTCATCCTTGTTTTGAAAGTTTTCTACTGCTTGGTTACGATCTTCAACTGAATCTTTTCCATAGATAGATACTACAGAATCAGTTCCATAAGTCTCAGCTAACTTACTTTTAATACTTTCAATATTATGAACATAGTTGGCCCATATAATACATTTATCTTCAGTCTCTTCTATAATACTCATCAACTCTTTTAATTTTGCGTTAGTTTTAAAATCAACAATGTTACCTTCATCAGTTTTCACAAAACCATTTGTGACTTGTTGTAGTTTTAGTAATTCAGTTAGTTTGTTATTATAAGATACTTCTTCATCCTGCATGATTGTCATTGCAGTAATCTTTAATCTATCATAGGCTTGCCTTTGTTCTTCTGGCATATCTACATATCTTTGTACATACATTTTCTCTGGTAGATCTAAACAATCTTTTTTCCTAACTCTGTAAGAAAAGTTTTTTAATTTGAATTCTAATTCTTCTAAGTTGACATAGTACTTGGGTATTTGAATACTGTAACCACCTCTTTCAATACTATACATCACTGCATACTTTGATTTAAATACTGTAAAGTTTTCATAGCCTAATAACTTTTTATCTAAGAAAGCACATTGAGAAAATAAATCTAATGGAGATTTAGTTATGGGTGAACCTGTTAGTATTCTTTTAAATCTAGCAAGTTGTCCTATTTTAATAATAGCTTTGGTTCTTGATGCTTTTAAATTTTTAATTGAAGTAGATTCATCTAATATAATCATACTTCTCATTCCATGTTTTTGTAATTTAGATTCTAACCACTTCTTACCTGAAGCATGAGATAGTGCCTCAACATTCATTAAAACAAATGTAAGTTTATTTGGATCCATTTTAAATGTTTTATCCTTTGATACTTTCCAAACGTAAATATTAGTTTCTTCTGGACAATGGATATCAATTTCTTTTTTCCAATTTTGATAAACCGAGTTTGGTGCAATAACAAAAACATAATCTATTTTTTGAGCTTGGTATAAGTAAGCCGCATTATCTATAGCAACCTTAGTTTTACCTGTTCCCATCTCCATAAAATATGCAAAGTTATAAGGTTCGGCCCCTTCAATTAATGATTGTCTTTGGTGTTTAAATGGCTCTGTTTTATATTTATACATTTTAAAATTATTTAAATTATTTATTTGCAAAGATCAAATAAATAATATATTGATTCGACCAAGGAGGTTCTTATGGACTTAGAAGCAGAATCTATCATATCGGTAGATACCGGCATGTCAGCTGACATTGCCAAATATTGCAACAAGTTATTGGAAACTCAGAAACAAATATTGAAGACTGAAGAAGAACTAACAAAGTTAAAAGAAGTCGAAGATACTCTTTCTGAGCAAACAATTCCAAACTTAATGCAACAAGCAGGTGTACAATTACTTAAACTTAGTGACGGGTCATCCGTTGAAGTTAAACCTAAGTATAAGGCTAGAATACCTGAATCAAGAAGTGAGGAAGCTTTTGCTTGGCTTCGTGAAAACGGTCATGGTGATTTGATTAAAAATCAAGTTGCTATGGAGTTTGGCATGAAACAAGATAATGAAGCTAAATCAATTGTTGAAGAGTTAAAAAATAAAGGTTTACCGGTGCAACAGAAACAATTTGTTCACCCTAGTTCACTTAGAGGATTTGTTAGAGAACAGATCCAGGACTTAGGTAAAGATGTTCCTGCGGATTTATTCGGAACCTATATTTCAAACAATACTAAAATAACAACGAAGGAATAATTATGATTGAAAAAATAGATGCAGAAAAAGCAATAATGAAAAAGAAAGACAACCTACCAGCTTCTATAGATTTAGAAAGTATGGCAGGACAAGGTAACGAGTTTGTAACAGCTCGAGATACTAAACTACCTATAATTAAAATATTATATGGTAACTCACCAGTGTTAAATGACAGGGATCCAAGGTTTGATGAGAAAGCAAATGTTGGAGATATATGGAGTGAAACATCTGGAAGAATATGGAAGGGCCGAACAGGGTTTTTGGTTGCACCATGTTTATATATAAACACATTTAATGAGTGGAAAGATAAAGGCGAAACCACAGGAAGACCTGTAAAAATTCACTTAGATCCTTCTATCATGAATGAGACTAAAAGAGATATGGATGGTAAGGATAGATTGCCTAATGGTAACTATGTTGAAGATACCGGAAATCATTTTGTTTGTATCTTAGATGAAGAGTATAATGTTGTTGAACAAGCATTGATTACAATGAAATCAACACAGAAGAAAAAATCTAAGATGTGGAACTCTATGATTGGTTCTAGAAGAGCACAAGGTAAGAATGGGTTTTATAATCCACCAACTTTTTCACAAGTTTATAAACTTGCAATCACCAAAGAATCAAAAGGAGATTACACTTGGTCTGGATGGGTTGTAGAGTTTGTAGGTCTTATGACACCAGATAAACACTTGAAAACTTTAACAGCAACTCAAGGTTTTTATCAGTCTGCTAAGACAAGTGATATCTTTGGAAAAGTAGATTTCTCTGAAGAGAATCAAGCTCAAGGCAATAACCAGGCAAATAAAGAAGCAGTTCCATTCTAAATTATCATGGAGCAAAAACTCTTAAAAATATTTGAGGGTAACTCTGAACTGTTCATTACTACTTCTCTTACGGGGGAAGTAGATGAACGGGGCAAGAAACAGGTTAAGGTACTCACGGTCCACGAACCTGTTACCCTTGAGCTATGGAAAAAACATTTAAATGGGGAAACACGAATTGGGATTAAACCTGAGAATGGTGACGTGTGTAAATGGGGATGTATTGATATCGATCCTCGAAACTATTCAACTTTTTCTGAAAAGAAAATTGTAGATATTATAAGAGAAAACAAATTACCTTTAATTGCAGTAAGATCTAAATCTGGTGGACTACATTTATTTTTATTCTTAGATGATTGGTATCCTATAAAAGATGTTCTTAAAGTTCTTAATCAATGGAATAAAACATTCTTTTATTCTGAGGAAGTATTTCCAATGAATAAATGTTTGAACATGCCCTACTTCAACATGGATCAAACAACTGAGTTTGCTTACAACGATAACAATACTCCAGTACTATTAAATAATTTTTTAGAAATGATAGCTAATAAAACTGTAAGCTTAGAGCAGTTAAATAATATAAAGCTTAAAGAATATGAACCAGAGAGTGATTGGAAACATTATCCTCCTTGTGTTCAAAAGATGATCTCAGAAAAATGGGAAGGTAATCATAGAAACGAATTACTTTTTAATGTCGGTGTTCTTGAGATGAAGAAATCTGATGGTAGTTTAAATGCTAATGAATTAATTACTATCTTGCATAAAAGAAACCAAGATATATTTACTTCGCCTTTAGATCATAAGGAAGTAGAGACCCTGGCTAAATCATTATCTAAAAAAGATTATGCTTATAAGTGTCCTCCTAAAACAAATGCTATTGCACCACTATGTAACAAGGATTTATGTAAGTTAAGAAAGCTTGGTATTGGTTCTCAAGTTCCGGATATGATTGATGACTTTGAAGACGTAGAGTTTATTAGATCTACTAAATCAATTGAATATACTTTTAAGTTTCAAGATGAGAAGATAATAATTAATCCAGAAGATATGAAAGATGAGAAATCTTTTAGAGTTAAATTATTAAGATATGGTATCTATTGGATGACATTACCTAAACCTAAGTCTGGTCCTTCACCATTTGAAATGCTTATGGCTACTTTAGTTAGAAAAGCAGTAGAGAATGAGAAGATGAAATTTAAAGATACATTAGATGAGGAGAAATATAACTTTCTTAAAAAATTCTTTGAGAGCCATATTGAAGAAGATGATTTTGAAAAACTACAGGATAACTATGTTGTATTAGATTCTAAAACTAATATTTGTTATTTTAAAAAGATTACTTTTGAGAAATTTTTAGGAAGTGATAAAACATTTAAGAGTGCTAGTGAAGCCTTAAATCTTTTAAGCTGTAGTAGATTAGATTATCATGAGGGCGTTAAAAATGTATGGTCGGTTATGATGCCTAAGTTTGTTGATTACAAAGTAGCAGAGAAAAAAGAAACTAACCAAACCCCATCGGAAATGGATGATGCATTCCACACAGGAAAGTTTAGAACTTAAAGTACTTAAAGATCTTTACCATAAGACGGTGAAGATTTTTGGTCCACCAGGTACAGGTAAAACATATACTTTAATTGAGAGAGTATTAAAAAGTTATTTAAGAAAAGGTATTAATCCAAGTGATATAGCTTATTTATCTTTTACTAACAAAGCAGTGAACACTGCTGTCAAAAGAACAATGGAGTCTTTTCCAAATTATAGTACAGAAGATTTTTCAAGATTTAAAACCTTACACACTTATTGTAGAAGATATTTTTCAGAAGATGTTTTTGATCCTAAAGATTGTACAATTGATTTTGCATTACAGACTAAAGTAATTAAGTCTTCAGATAAAAGATTAGCTGATGATAATTTTATGTACAAGGATTGGTCTCTAGGAGTTTATAGTAAGTCTAGAAATTTATTAATCTCTCCAGAAGAAGCTTACAAAATGGAGAGTTATAAAAAAGATTCACTTACAGTTTTTCAAAGAAAGATAAACACCTATGAACATTATAAAGCTAATGCAGGAGAAAAATCTTTTATAGACTTTGATGATATGATTCAAAGAGCAATAACAGAAGTAGACTTCCCTTCTCTTAAAGTTTTAATATTAGATGAAGCTCAAGATTGCACACCCTTACAGTGGTCAGTGTTATATAAGATGGCACCTAAGGTAGAGAGAATATATCTAGCAGGTGATGATGATCAAGCAATATACAAATGGAATGGAGCTGATCCAAAATATTTTACAAAGTTTTTTCCAGGCCGAAAAGTAAAATTAAGAAAGACTCAAAGATTTGGAGAAGCTATTCATAGTTTCTCACAAGTAATTAGAAGAGGTATAAGAGATAGTGAAGAAAAAGAATACCAACCTGGAGACTCTCTGGGATCTGTAAAAAGTTATTTATCATTTAAAGAAATACCATTTGAGGCATTAAAAGAAGATTGGTATATCTTAGGACGTATTAATGAAACTGTAAATGAACTTAGAATGTTAGCTAAAGATGCGGGTTTATATTACAAAGATAATAAAGGCACAAAATGTTTTGATCAAAAACAATGGGAAGCTATTAAAGCTTGGACTACTCTTAGCAAAGATAAGAAGATAGATAAGAAAGCAGCACGTAATATGGTTAAGTATATAAGAGAGTTAGAAGACCCTGCATTTAGATCTGATAAATTTTGGAGAGCAGAACCAGACCTTAGAGATTATGATTTCCAAACATTAAAAGAATGGTGTGGCTTAACACTAGAAGATAATCAAAAAAATAAACCTTGGTATTGGATACTAAGAAGAAATTTTAAACCAAAACAAGTAAGACATTTTATTAGATTGTTAAGACGTTATGGACAGAAAGAATTAGATAAAGATCCATTAATTACAATTGACACTATTCATTCTGTTAAAGGTGGAGAAGCAAATCATGTAGTCTTATATAGTAAAGGTAACTATCCATCTGATTATAGTAACAAAAATAAACAAGAAAAAAGTGATGAACGTAAGGTCTGGTATACCGGTGCAACAAGAGCAAGAAAAACTTTACATCTACTGAGAACTGACTATAAGTTTAACTACCCAATAGGTTCAGATTATTTAATTTATGTCCAGGAGAAAAATGACAAATAAAGATATGTTCGATGAAAGTTTTCCCGATGATAAACAAGTAGGTGGTAAGCATTATAAACAATTTATAATTCAACCATGGACGTTTATTAGAAAGAATGGCCTTAATCCATTTCAAGCAAATGTAATAAAATATGTTTGTAGATATTTAAGTAAAGGTAAAACAGTTGAGGATATAGAGAAGATAAAACATTATTGTGATTTAGAGATACAACATTTAGAAGAAAAAAAATTAGATATGGGTATTTGGGGAGATAAAAAGAAATGAACGGGCTACAGCTTACCTTAACGTTTAAGAAATCGATGTGGAATACACCAAGTGAGTATAAAGATTTATCTGATGCAACTGAAATTGCAATTGACTTAGAGACTAGGGATGATGGTATTAATGAAAAGCTTGGAGCGGGTTGGGCTTTAGGTAAAGGAGAAATAGTTGGTTTCGCAGTAGCTGTTGATGGTTGGAAGGGGTACTTTCCTTTTGGTCATTTAGGTGGAGGTAACATGATACCTGAACAAGTAAAAAAATATATGAAGGATGTATGTGCACTTCCTTGTCCTAAAGTATTTCATAATGCTCAGTATGATGTTGGTTGGTTAGAAGCATCAGGGATCACGGTTCACGGACCAATTATAGATACCATGATAGCAGCAGCACTAATAGATGAGAATAGATTTTCTTATTCATTGAATGCATTATCAGTAGAGTATCTTGGAGAAATAAAAGCAGAGACAGAATTAAGAGAAGCTGCAGCAGCTCACGGTATAGATCCTAAAGCAGAGATGTGGAAGTTACCTGCAGAACATGTTGGTTATTATGCAGAACAAGATGCAGAACTTACATTGAAGTTATGGCAAAGATTTAAACAAGAGATAAGAACACAGAGTTTAGAAACGGTGTGGGAGTTGGAACAACAACTAATTCCGGTGTTGATAAAAATGCGTCAACGAGGTGTGAGAGTCCAAGTGGAATCAGCTGAAAAATTAAAAACAGAAATGATGAGCCAAGAAAAAGAAATACTACAGGCCATAAAGAAAGAAACAGGAATAGACATAGATATTTGGGCACCCCGCCAGATTGCCAAAGCTTTTGACAAAAAGAAACTAGACTATCCAAGAACTGAAAAAACAAACGAACCTTCCTTTACACAAAATTGGTTGATAAATAATAAGAACAAAATAGCACAACTTATTGTGAGTGCAAGAGAGATCAATAAATTTCATAGTACATTTTTATCTTCTATCTTAAGGTACCAAGTCAAAGGTAGGATTCATGGAGAGATACAACAACTTAGATCCGATCTTGGAGGAACTGTATCAGGTAGACTATCTATGAGTAACCCTAATTTACAACAAGTGCCAGCCAGGAACAAGGATCTTGGTCCTAAGATTAGGTCTCTATTTATACCAGAAGATGGCTATCAATGGGGTTCATTTGACTACTCGCAACAAGAACCACGAATGACGGTTCACTATGCAGCTTCTATTGGAGATAATGGTTATGAAGGTGCACAAGAATTAGTAGAGGCATATAAAAATGATGATGCAGACTTTCACCAGACAGTTGCTGATCTTGTTGGTATTGAAAGAACTCAAGCAAAAACTATTGGCCTTGGTATTATGTATGGAATGGGTAAGAATAAATTAGCCTTATCTTTGGGAGTTACTAAGGATGAAGCTGATCAATTGATTGTTAAATATAATAAGAAGGTTCCGTTTATTAAAAAACTATCAGATAGATGTAAGGTTGCAGCAGATGAAAAAGGAATTATTAGAACTAAAAAAGGTAGGAAGTGTAGGTTTGATAAATGGGAGACAAGAGATTTTGGTCTTCACCAAGCAGAAAAATATGAAGACGCTGTTGCGAAATATGGTAGAAATAATATTAAGAGAGCCTTTACTTACAAAGCTTTAAATAGATTAATTCAAGGATCTTCAGCTGATCAAACTAAACAATCAATGTTAGATTGTTATAATGCAGGACATTTACCTATGTTACAGATTCATGATGAACTTTGTTTTAATATTAAAGATGAAGCTCATGCAAATGAGATTAAAAGTATAATGGAAAAATCAATTGATTTTAAAGTTAAGTCTGTAGTAGATGTAGGACTTGGAAAGAGTTGGGGTGATGCAAAATAGAAATATGCCACATAATAACAGAGACTTGATTGCTTATGCAGCAGGATTATTTGATGGAGAAGGTAATGTCAATTACGCAAAATATAAATGTAATAAACCAAATGGTAAGACTTATTTAAAATGGAATGTTGCAATGGAAGTTGCCATGACAGATTTAGATTGTATTAAAAACTTTTATGATATTGTTGGAGTAGGAAGCATTCACTTCAAAGGTATTGGTAAAGGATCTCTAGGTAAGAAGGACCAATGGAGATGGAGGTGCTCTCATCAAAAAGCATTATACTTAGCAAAATTATTTTTACCTTATAGTACAGTTAAAAGACCTAAACTGTTAGCTATAATAAATCACTATGAGTTCGTTAAGCCGAAAGAATCCCTAGGAAAAAAGTTTGATTTTGTAAAACCTAAAAAAACTTAACCTGCTACGGCTAAATTTTCTTGAACATCTTGGTACTTTAATTGATTTCTAAGAGATTTAATTTCACTCTCAGTTGCCAACATTTCAGTAGTACAACCACCATGGGTCATTAGACTAGCTGTCCATTCATGTTCTTTGGCCTGAAGCTTTTTTATTAGCTCCACTTTTTCTTTACTTAACATTTACGATCTCCTCGTATGTTACGTGAAGTCTGGAGTTGCCGGTGAAACCATCTTTAATAACTTCAACGGTGCCATCCTCCACTTGTTGAGACACCTTAAGTATCGCTTCTTTACAATCGTTTGCTTCGACTACTTGGTCTAACTGCAAACCTCCCATGTATGCTTTGATACGATAAGCTGTCATAAGATATTATAAGATATTTTGAACGAATGGTCAACATTGTAGCCTTTATTATCAATAGCTATGCAATGTACGTCATAAGAGGCCATAGAACCCCCTATTTCTTCGACTTGGTCTTTCATACGTATTCCTATCTGTTTAGCTTTAGAACGACATCCTGGGCCATTTATGAGGTCATCTACCATATATTGAGTACACTTTGTACCTGTATCTGGTGTAGATAAACACACACTACCTAATAATATAAACTTTAGAATCATTCTAAACTGTATTAATACCTTGGCACACGAACCTCGGGCCAAGATGATACTTCTCTATATCTTCTGGTGGGAAAAATTCAATAACTTTTTTTGTAGTATCTAATGCTGTAATTATACACTCTCTCCAAGTATCAAATGTTTTAGGGTATTCAGTCTCGGGTAAACAACTACCATCAATAAAAGAACAGACTGTATATATTAAAATAAATTTCATAATTTATTTGACATTTAATTGTATCCCATATAGTTAAGATACCATATAAATAACAAGACAACAATAGGAGCAAAATGAACACACAAATGTGTAGAGACATAGTAAAAGAAGCTAACGATGGTATCGAAGCTTTAGGTAAAGAAGTGGTTGCACTTCGAAAAGAAAATGCAGAACTTAAAAAAGTTATAGCACTTTCTAAACCTTTAATATTAACAAAAGATATGGAGATAAAAGATGGATCTAAATAGATGGAAGTCAGTAGCAGTTAAAAAAGAAGATTACTCATTATTAAAAAAAATATGTGAGGATAAATATAGAGCTCCAGGAGCTATGATATCTAAACTAATTCATAATCATATTGAGTATGAAGCTAAGAAACAAAAAATGTCAGTAGAAACTTTTAAGAAAAAATTATTAAATGGAGTGGACAATGATGACCGAAAGCGATCTAAAAAGAGTTGATTCAAGAGTAAAAGCAAAAGAACTTTTCACTATTGAACTTGACCATGCCAACAATACACTAACCTTTGTAGTGAATGGTAA
>Ga0070751_1000833_pt1 | contig 18757 bp, 6 predicted proteins | sample VirMetDEL_Aug_28_FD_78514 | JGI IMG/M metagenome (GOLD analysis project Ga0070751, IMG submission 78514) | Aqueous microbial communities from the Delaware River and Bay under freshwater to marine salinity gradient to study organic matter... | ecosystem: Environmental > Aquatic > Marine > Coastal ...
ATCCTAATACTTTAGCTATAGCTAGTGGAGGTTTTATAATTGCTTTTGGTATTACTTATAGGTTCTAAAATTAAAATTATGTGTGAAAACTGTCCGGGCGGATTTTGCCCATGGTGTTAAATATAAAAAGGGGAGGTCATTACGACTTCCCCTTTTTGGTTACAGGAACTTTGGGTATGGTGCCCAGTATTTTTTTGTTCCTAGTTAAATATTAATTTTTTCTTTTTTATTTTTGTTTTCTTTTTAGTCTTACTAGATTTGTCCATTATACTCCATTCAGGCCATCCAGATAACATAGCGACTTTTTGCCACCAATCTGACTCATCTGACAAAGCAGCTTGTATATTCTCGCCTTTAGAATACAATCTATCTAGCGGTACGTTAGTGGTAGCAGATACTACTTTAGATAAAGACTTGTAAGCTGGGTTATCAACGCTAAATCCTTTTTCATAAATTTCTTCTCTACGCGCTTTACTATCAAAAGCCCATGCAGCTTGTTTTAATTTAGATATTTTAGAACTTATTGGTGGAGAAAATTGCATCAACTTCCAAACTGAATCTACGTACTCAGGTCTGTCTTTTCCAGATCTTTCATAAATATCCATTAAAAAGTTTTTAATAACCGATACAGCTGCTCCACCCACTCCTAAGCCTCTTAATTGAGAATCTAACATACCGTTAGCTACTTTAATATATTTAGCTTCTTTTTTATCATCATCTTCATCGTCATCTCCAAATCCTAAAGCAAATACAGCTTGTTGTAACATGTTAAATATCATATTTTGTACAAATGTATAATATATTATTTTACTTATGTTAGATTTTGCATCTCCTCTACCGTTTATTAAATCTTGATAAGCTCTTTTAGTTAATCTACCATATTGCATAGGTGTATTTTGAAAAGCTAATATTAACCTACCTAGTACGCTCGACTGTTGTTGAGATATTTTACTTGGATCAGAAGACTGTTGAGACTCTTCAGCAATCTCCCTAAATTCTAATAGGGCTTGAGCTTCTGCATCAGTCTCAGACATATCTTGATTTTTAACTAAATCATTTATTCTGTTACGATAAAATGTAGCACCGCCAGAAGCAATAGCAAAACTATCAGCTATTTGAGTAGGTAAAAAACCTTTTTGTAATAAGTAACTAATAGCAGCTTTAGCTTTATTTTTACTTGTAGCAGCCGCATTTGTTATCTCAGATTCATTTATGTCTATTTTTTGACCATTACGTCTATCAATTAAGTAATCTGAGTTCATTAACTTAGAAAAATCTTTCCAATATTGTTTCTGGTTAGCAAATGCTTTACCAGCTTTATAAGGATTATTAAAACTCCAGTTTATAAAGTTAATAGATGATATTGTTTGAAGTATTGCTGATCTAGTATTAAAAAACATTATAGCTCCAACTGATCCATTTATATAATCTAATATTTGATTACTTAATCTAGAACCTGCTTCTATTCTGTTAGAGCCTGCTTTCATTCTTGCTAAAGTGTTTTCTAAAGCTTCTCTATATTTACTACCATGTAAAGCTTCTAACTTATTTAAATTAGCTTCACTAAATATAGCATCTACGTTATTTTGCCACTGCTGTAAGTACTTAGGTCTTTTATTATTTTTTAAAGCGTCTAAAAGATCTGTAGTTATAGTTCCAGACAACCAATTTTGAGTAGGCTTACTGTATGAATCACCTTTTAATATTAATTTTATTTGATCGGCAAAAGCTTTTAACTCTTTATCAGATTCTATAGCTTTTTTAATGTCGTTTAAATCAGTTTTGGAAAGCCCTGGAATAGTAAAGCCTTCTTGATCCCATAAATAAACTCTAATCGCTTGCTGGTTAGTAAAACCACTCTTGTTCTTTTCTCTTAGTCTTTTAGGTACTTTAAGCTGTTTTTTAAGTTGTTTAAAGTCAGACATTAAGTTTATTCTATCTTTAGAAAGACTTTCCATTGCTTTAGTATAAGGTCTTATAGTGTTTTGCTTGAACCAAGCCATTTGTTTATCACCAACTTTTCCTTTTCCAAGTATAGGATATATTAAACCTAAAAAATCCTCAGCAGATGGTGGAATCCAAAATTTAAAATTACCTTTACTTGCTCCAACAGTTTTAGCTTTAGCAGCTGAATACTCTTTAAACGCTTCTATACCAGTGTTTTTCTCAATAATATCGTTAAATTCATTACTTAATACACTATATCTAACTTTTGCCTGTTGTATTTTAGACTTAACATCTAAAGGGGATAAAGCATCTTTAACAGCTTTAACATTTTGATAAGCATCATCTGCAAAGTAAAAATCATTATAACCTTCAGCAGCTTTGCTTATTAACCATTGAGCTTTAGCTTCACCTGTAGAGTTTCCTAAACCAGTTATATTTTTTAACGGTATATTTAACCCTACGCTATCTAAAAATTCTTTAATAGCCACTTGAGCTTCTGGAGCTCTAGCAGTTAGCACAAAAACATCTTCAGTTCCTCTTGCTGCTTGTATTTTTTTAGCTATATCTAATAGTGGACCTGGTTTACCTTTAGTAACTTTATTAAACTCAGAAAAATCAAATACATAACCTTCACTTAATAGTCTAGCTCCATCCATAGCAAACTCTTCTGCTGTTAATCTACCTTCAACTCCATCAGGTGTAGTAAACAAAACGTCTGACTTAGTTGTTGCTAATGTATCGTCAAAATCAAATACCCTTATTTTTCTAACTGGAGCATTTGGTTTTATAGAGTTATCTAATGCTTTTGTCATTTTAATAGAAGAATCAACCATATAAGAGTTGTTCTCATTATCAGGCATAACACCAGATGGAAGCAAACTTAGTCTATTTTTATTTTCAGTTTTTTTATTATTTAACAACTTGTAAGCTTCTGCCCATTCCTCACTCATTGGATCCACTTTACTATCTTTCAAACTTTTTAAAGCATATTCTACAGATCCAAATGTTAAACTATTATAGTATCTTTCTATGAACTTAGATAAATCTTGCAAAAACCCTTTAGGCATAGTCTGTTGGAAACCAAATCTTTTAATAGCGTTATCCATACTTTCAGGTATTATAGCTACATGATAGTTGTCAAATACGTCGTCTATGTTAATAGTTCCTTTTCCAAAATAAGATTCAAGCAAAGCCATTACAACAACCTCAGCTGGCATCATGTGTTCATAAACTAGTTTATCACCAATTTTCAAATCACCAACAAATATATATTCAGCGTTAGCAGCAGCTCTTAATATAGCATTCATATTAGACTTAAAACTAGCCATAGTCATTGCAGTAAGTATAGGATCGTTTTTCTTCTTTAAATAATCCATCCTAGCTTTTATTCTTGCTCTAGCTTCTTTAGCATAGTTCAACCTATTATTATATGTAGATTCCTCGCCGTTTTTGTTTATTTCGCTAATAACACTTGAAGACTTTTGAGCAGGCGTTTTAGTATCTAAATTTATTTCTAATCCAGTAGATTTTTCAATTACTTTTATTTTATATTTAATACTACCTTCTTTATTGGGTTTACCAGGCACAGCTACTACATCGTACTTGTCTGATATTAAATTTAATAAGTTATCAACAAAATCTTTATTATTTTCAAAAACTTGAGCTCTGTTAGTTTTATTACTTGGGTACTTGTCTTTTCTAACAACAACATATTGACCTAAGTCATTTTTTTGTGTTGACATATTAAATCCACCATCACCCATCTTGCTAGATGATTTTAAATGTTGACCATCCCACTTTATGTAATCTTTTATAACATCTAAAGGATCTTTACCGGCTTTTACTTCTTCTAATGCTTGGTCTAAGTAACTCCTCCTACCGTTATTAATATAATCTGGGTTTTTAAACATATCAGACATAGAGTCTTCTAAATTAAAAAAAGCTACAACCCCTGGAGAGTCAAAATCAAAATCTAATCCTTTTAATATCTCTTCTTCAATATTTACTTTAGGACCTATTTTAAATTGCTTATTATAAGCATCTACAGCTTTTTCTCTAGATTTTAAAACAACATCAGTTATTTTGTTAATTATATTTGTTATTTTACCTTCTATTGTAATTATATCTTCTTGAACAGCTTGCTGTATTGAATCTTTTAAATTGGTTTTTATAATATTTTTAACTGTTTTAACATCTAGAGATGGGTTTGATATTTGAGATATTATAGATGGCAGAGTAATGTTAGCTGCAATAAGCGCTGATGCGTTTGTTTGTAATATACTTTTTCTAATGCCTTTAATACCTCTTTCAACATCTGCGGTTATTTTACCAACCATAGTGCTAGGATCAGGTCCTTGTAATATATCTTGAGCCTTGCTAAAGCTTTTAGATATTTCATTTTCTTCTGTAAAAGATTTAGCAAATTTTTCTAAACCTAATTCCGATGCTATTTGATAAGCTAATCCTTCTTGCTTGCTCTGTACAGGTGAACCATTTGATTTAGCAAACTTTTTTATAATATTATCAATATCTTCTTTAGTAATACTAGGCTTAAGCTTCATTTTTTGAGGCTGCGAGGTCATACCTGTTTCAGCCATAGTGTATTTATCTATAACTTTACCTTTCCAATCCAACGTAAATTTACCATCAACAGATTTTAAAACAACACCTGGCATATTTTTAGCTAAGTAACCTATAGGTAATTTTTTAATTATAAAAGGTAGGTTTTTTCTTAAATAAGGAACATATTTACCTTTCTTACCCATTTCAACTACAACAGCTCTAGAAGCTGGACTTAGTGATCCACTAGTAGTTTTACCTAAAGTTTGTTTTAATTCAGATATGAAAGGCGTTACAGTTTTATTTTTACTAATATCTTCATAAGGGTTTGTTAATTTAGTAAAATTAACTTTAGCCACTTCATTTGTTATAGCTTTATTAGTTTCTTCTGATAGCTCTATTTTATCTTCTAAAGTATATTCTTCTTTTGCTTCTTCAATTGATCTAGACTCTATGTCTTCATCTTTAGAAGCTAATGTATCTGCTAAAGTTCTACCAGTATCTCCTACAGTTTTATCAGTTGAAACTGTTTTAGGTCCTGATTTTTTACCAACAGTACCTATTTTATTCATAACTTGAGAGTTAACCCAAGCAAATAAATTATTATTTTCTTGAGGGTTAAAAGTTATTAGTAGATTACTTAAGTAATCTTTAACTTCCTGTATATAATCTTCCCTACTTCTACCTTTAGTATCTTTAAGCTTGTTACCTATTAATCTATCAAAAACAGGTCCATTGACAGCGGCGTAAGCAGCATCAAAAGGACTCATCATTCTTCCTTGAAAATCTACAGTTCTTTTAGTTTGAAAATCTGTTTTAGACATTTTAGGATTTATCCAGTCATTCATTTCTTCACCTCTAGTTATTATAGACTTTCTAGTTTTATCATCTATAATTGGAGCTTTAGCTCTTAACGCACCTTTTTTAATTCTTTGCCCTTTTTTATATACTTTATTATAGTCTTTTACAAAATTAAAAGCGTCTTCAGCTGTTTTAAGTTTTAAACTTCCTCTAGATACCTCGTCAAAAGTATTTTTTTCTTTATAAACAAAATCATTAACAGTATCAGCAATTGACTGCCAGAAAGATCTATCTTGCCTATTAAAGTCTATGTTTTCTTCTTGCATTTCATCACTAAGAGTAGTAAAAACTTCTTGGTAGTACTCTTTTGTTTTACCACCATACTCTTTTTCATATGTATTTAGTTTATTTTTTATTCTATTTCTAGAACCTTCACTTATTACATTTTTACTTTCATCTAGTATATACTCTTCTAAATCTATTGCTAATTTATTTGCTTCTTCCTCTTCAAAAGAAGCGTCTAATACTGCATGCAGTATTTCATGAGCTATTACATTACCACCAGTAACATCTCCTTCTGCTAGAGCTAAGCCGTAAGCGCCTGTTACTACTTTTTCATTTACTACTATATATTGCTTTCCATTTATCTCTGGGGTTATAAAACCAGGTGTAGTATCATTTATATCTTTTTTAATAGCATTATAAAGATCTGGATTATTTTTTATTAATGACTTGACAGTTTCTTCATTGTAATTTATTACTTCAATATCTGAACCAAGTTTTTTATTTATTAAATTAGCACCAGCAGTTGCAGTTCTAGATATTAATTTACCATAGTCTTGCATGGTTATTATATCACTAGATTTAATTGTTTTTCCAGTAGTAGCTATTTCATTTATTTCGTTTTCAATTTTACCTATTAACTCACCTGTTTTAGAGCCACTTTCAAGAGCATTTTCTGCAAGCTTTCTAGTTTGAATTAAATCAGATATTCTATTTCTAGCATTAGTTCTATTTCTTCCACTAATAAATTTAGGTGCTTTACGCATTAAAGAATTTGTTTCATCTACTATTCTAGCATTTTCAACAATTTGTTTCGCTTCAGATGGTTTAATTTTTTTATTACCAACTAGTCTATTTGTAAAAGCTCTTATGTCATCATAACCGTAATTGTTATCAGACATGAAATTAAGATTTTTTAATTTGCCAGCTAGCTTAGTTTGAGTATCAATAAAAGTATTTTTAGCTAATTTAACAGCTATATTGCTTTGAGTTCCAGGCATACCACCTATCATCTCATTTAATATTTCAGTTCCAACAACGTTTCCGTCAGAAGCTACCTGAGCAAAAAGCTCACCACCACCTTCAAACAATGGCTCAACAGCAAGACCTTTTAGAAATTGTTGCCCTATTTGTTTACCTGTTGTTGCTAAAGGGTTTACTAGAGCACCAGCGGCTCTAGCACCTATAAAATTTGCAACCGCTATCGGCACGCCTCTTTCAATACCTCTTTTATTAGCTTTAGCAACTACTTCAGGGTTTCTTAAACCAGCAACAACTTGATCAGCATCTGATAAATCATAACCAGCTTTAGTTAACTCTTCAGAATAAGCGCTACCTAGCTCCATGTTGAAACCTGTTATAGTTTGCCAAGCAATTAGTCCTCGACCAAAACCAGCGAAAGCACCAGGCAAAACACCCGCGCCTAAGCTGGTCGCACCGCCAATAACAGCACCGGCAGCCGTAGATCCACCTATTAAAGGTAAAGCAATATTTTTACCAGTTCCAGCAAACATACCCATAGAATTACCAAACAAACTTAATAAAACTTCCCCTGGGTCTGTTCCTAATATTTTTAATTGTTCAGCTACTGTTCCAGCGGCTTGATACCTTTCCCAAGTATCAGAAGTTAGTAAACCTTTTTGGTAAGATATTTCTTCTGCAACATTTTTTGCTATACCTGCTATTTCTTCTTCGTTCAAAGGGTCACCTACGTTATAAGCCGCTTTTAAAAAATCTGAATTAACTTTTCCTTGACTCCAACCTAGTTTAGCATTGTTTAATATGCTTTGAAATTTACTATCTTCATATTGTCCTCTATATTTGTACAGGTCATCAAAGCTTAACATAGAATTAATAGTATTACCTACATCACTTATTTGTTTTTGCTTGTCACCTAAAGAGCTAAACTGAGAATACAGATTATTTACAGGTGTTATTGTTTGTTGATAATATATGTTATATCTATTAACAATGTCTTGTACTTGGTCTAATTCTTCTTGAGTAGTAGGTTCAAACTTATCTAAGTCATCAAAACCTTTTCCAGTAACATTTATTAACTCTTGCTCAAAAGTGTTTAAATTATTTTCTATATTTTTATTAACTGTAGTAAAATCTGAAACGTCGCTACCAGTAATGCTTTTAAATTTTTGAGAAAGATCGCTAGATACTTTAGTTATCTCATCTACTTGCTCATTTATGTTAGAAGTCTCTTTATTTTTAAACTTGTCAAATAGCAATTTTTCTTTAACTCTAACTTGATAAACAGCTTCGTTAGTTGTTATATCAGCTAATCTTTCATTTTCTTTTTCTAACTTTTTTTGATAACTTAATGGGTTTATTTTTAAACTTCCATCTTTTTCAAATATACTAGGATACTGTTGTATCTCCTCATTACTTGGCTTGTAATCTTCTACGTTATACTTATTAATAACTCCACCTGACATAGGAGAAATTTTTTCAAACTTAGACAATATTAAATTATTATTAATAAAATCTATTTCTTGTTGATTTGATTTGCCTTTAGACTCTAAATTTTTTATCTCGTCATAGCTTATTCCTTCAGATGCAAATATTTTTCTACTAATGCCCGTTAGTAGTTTATTCTTTTTATCCTCGTCTCTATCTGCTGTAGCTTTAAACAAGTCTTGCATATAATCATCGCTAACATCTATATCTGTTATTTCGTCTGCATAAATAGCATTATCTCTTTTATTTTTATCTATAAAAGACTTAATTGCATACATACCTTGATTAGGATTATCTAAACTAAAAGTCTTGTTTATGTTGGGATCTTTAGTGCTTATTACTTTTATAGCGTCAGATCCGGCTTCGGCTTCTTCAAAAGAAAAACCCCATTTTTTAAACTTAGTATCTAAATCTTTAACTATAGTTTCTTCTAGATTTCCAAAAAATCCGCCTATGTCTTCATTTAATTTATCAAAGTCTTTGTCAAAATAAGAAAAGTCTTTTTGTTTTTGTGTTTTTGGATCTTTAGAGAAAAACTCAGTAACATCTATGTCAGACTTATATTTAACTACATCATCTTTTTCTTCTTCTTCTTTTTCTTTTTCAGTAGTGTCTAAAACTTCAAAACCTATATCAGATTTGAAAGTTTCAAGATCTGGTATGTCAAAGTTTTCATTAATCATACTATTTCTAAATTCAGAAAGTATAGACTCGTCCTGCATATCAGCTTTAAAAGTTTCAAAATCTGGTAAATCAAAAACTTGCGAACCGTTGCTGTGTAGTTCTTTTAATATTTCTTCATTCATATATTAAGACTTCTTAGTATAAGCTGGTTTTTTATTAGAATTAATGTCTAGCGCATCATAAGTTAATAAAACTTTTGATTCACCTATATTTGGTATTTTTGAAATTTGCTCGTAAGTATCAGCATAGTTATAGTATAAATCTTCTAGAGATATTGGACCTTGTTTTAAATAGTCTTCAACCGAGGTATATATAGGTGTACCATCTGTCTGCTCTGCTGTTTTTATTTTAAAATTAGGGTCATAAGCAGCTACTGATTTAAAAAAGTCTATAGCTTTTTTACTTTGTGAACTAGGATTCTTAAAATCTACTTTTTTTGTTACGTTTTTATATACTGCTGCATCTTTTCTAATAGCTTCAGCATTAGAAGATCTAACAAGTTTAGCTTGTTCAGCAGCATCTATAGTAGATTGTTTTTGTAAAGTTTCTTTCATTAATCTTTGAACTTCATCTAAAGCTTGGTTTCTTTTTGACTCAGTAGTATACTTATTATTAACTAATAAATTTGAAATTTCAGCTATACCTTGAGCAGATGTGTAGTCATCAACAACTATAGTTTTACCAGGCTTTTCTATAGGTTTTCCTTCTGGTTTGCCAATAACATTATTTTCTTTGAACGTTTTAAAAGCATCTTCATCTATTACTTGGCCATTTTTACCTATTAAAATAGTTCCAGCAGAATCATTTATTAATTTAGCTTGTTCAGCTGTGTAAGCTTTTTCACCTGTTGATTTTTCAGTAATTATAGTAAGTCTATCACCTTCAAAATTTAAACTTTTAGGATCTAATCCAGGGACACTACTTACTTGTGTTGTTATTATTTTTTTAACAGCATCTTTATTTATTTCTCCTCCTGCACCAGGCCTTAGTGCTGTTTCTAATTCAGTGTATAAGTTATCAACATACTCAATAGGAGCACGTAGAGCTTTGCTTTCTTGTTCTTGTTTTTGCCTTTGTAAATTAAGTTTTTGTTGCTCTAAAATTAGTTTTTGACGATCTAACTCTGACATTTGTTTACCTGGTTTGCTTGATATTTTTTTATCACCAATAGCTGATCTAACAAGCTTGCCTTTTTTAAGCTCTTCTTTATACATAGGAAACTCCTTTATAATCAACTGATCTATAATAGCTTCTTTAGTAGCTGCATCGTGCTTTTGGCTATTGTAGTTTTCATCACCGTCAATATACCTTTGAAAAGTAGATTCATTTAATAAAGCGTCTATTTTATCACTATTTTCTAAATTTTTCTTATATTGATCAACTGCCGCTAAGTAGTCGTTTTTAGCTGTAGTATATATTCTAGATCCATCGTCAGACATTCCTTCATACTGTTTAGCAACTACCAGGTTTTTAATACCAGACATAGCATCTTTAGAAGCTGCTCCAATTTGCTCTGTATAATCATCAGCATATTCTATCAAGTTGTTTCCATCTTTAACAGAGTTTAAAAGTTGAGTGCCGTTAAACAAATCCTTGCCATTGTTAGTTATAATTATATCTTCACCCTGTATTCTAATATTCATTTTAGATGGATCATTTAAAAACTCCATATAAGCTTTTCTTTTATCTCCATCTTTACCTAAAAATTGGTTTCTTAAAATCATCTTTTTTTGCTCAGCTGGATTCATATCTAAATACTTATTAGATAGTTCATTTACAGTACCTATTACTTTTCCAAAATCACCAATTACTTTTTGAGCATTATTAGCTTTAACTAAGTAATCACTTCTGTCACCGTCAAAACTAGCTATGTCTGCTTTATATATATCAGTTACCATGTTAGAAAACTGATCAGTCATTTTAGCCATAGTATCGGTCTGGTCAATTCTTTGAGTATCATTAACCAGCTTTTGCATGTCTATACGTCTTTGCTCAGCTTGCTGTTGGAATAAGTTTACTTTATCTCTTCTTTCTTTAAAAGCTCCTTCTACATACTCAATACCAGCTAAAACATCAGCTGCAGGATTAAAAATTGTTCTAGGTACATAATTACCTCTTCCGCGGCCTCTATAAGGACTTACTGGTTTGCTAAAATCTTCCATAATTTATTTAAATATATTTATTTTGAGCTGCATCCCAAGTTAAACCTAGTGCTGCTTCATCGTTGGGATCTAAAAGTCTTGTATTCATATCAAAACCAGCAGGTAATCCAGCAGGAATATTACTTACGCCAAAAGGAGTTTGAGACGTGTTTTGGCTTTGATCTACTTGTATACTACTCGTTTGATTACCTGTTTGAACATTAGAATAAATAGGCAAGCTTTGAGAAAAAGGATTTACAGCATTTGAAGATTGACTGTTACTATAATCTATTCCAGCTACAGAGCCGTCAGCGTTAAATGCGTTTCCAGTATTTCTAGCCTCAGGATTTATAAAGCCAGATAAACCACCTACTCCAGAAGCTAAAGCTGCTGCGCCCGTGGCTAATCCAGCTGCTCTTTGTTGTTGTGCCATATCCATTTGCATTTGTAATCTATAAGTGTCTCTAACATCTCTATTTTCTTGCATGTTAAACGCAGCTTGTTTTCCTTGTGCTTTAGCTATTTCCATTTGTTGCTGGCCTTGAGCATATAGTCTTTGATTTTGAGTTTCTTGCTGCTGTATGTTTGCTGTGATACCCTGTTTAGATTTTAAGGCCGCTTGAGCTAAAGCAGTTGCTCCACCAGCTCCAGTTTGTCTTAAATTGTCTAAAGTGTTAGCTAAGGAAATATCTGCTTGTTCAGCTTGCATTTCAGCAGCTTTAGTAGCTACTTGCATATTGGCAAAAGGGTTTGTTACATTAGCATATGGATTTACTATTTGTTGTCTGCTTTTTTCAATATTATCCAACTTTGTTTGATAATCTTCTATTGCGTTTTTAGCTTTATTAGCCTGATGAAATCCCATTATGGCTGGAACTGACTTCGCTATCAATTGAGTCACTTCCTTGTTATCCGCGAAAAATCCTAATACTTTATCTAATGGCATAATTATATTTTTATCTTGATGATACTACAAATTCTGTTGAGACAGCAAACAACTCTTTTAATCCGCCTGGATCTGTAGCTGCATCTGTCGACACTTTTACTGTTGCTAAATAACCTTTAATACCTGTTGTAGCATCACCGAAGAATACTTCTCCTGGTCTAGCTGCACTATTATTTATTAAGTTAGCAAAATATTTATTTTCTTTTCTATTAAAACCTGCTCTATAAGGCACTCCACCTTCGTTGTATAAGCCTTCATCGTAACTTCTTATTAACTTAGCAGAGTCATTAAATTGTGTTTGAGCATTCGACTGCACGTCAAAACCTTCTGCATCTGATAAAAATGACTCAACTTGCCATCCGTTACTACCTTCGTAATTAACAGTTTTAAAATTCTTTATTATACTTGGATTAGCATTAAATATAAATTCTATACTAGAGTTAGAAGTAACACCGTAAAATGTACTTCTAATATGACCAGGTGTTTGGTCATAATGCTCGTATATTTCAGCATCGTAAAAACTATAATATTTACTTTTTAAACTACCAACAAAATTAGGCTCGTAAGTAAAGAAACTAGTCCAGCCGTTTATATCGTCTTCAAACGATAAGGTGCTATACACATCAGGCGTTACAGTATCTTCACTTTTGTCTTGTATAGATACTACATAATTTTTATTATAAATGTCCCATCCACCTATTACTTTGTCTTTTACAAACTTAGTAAAAGTAGCACTTTGCCCAATGTTTGGAGTTCCAGGATCATTGCTTAAATATAGTGTATTTGTATTAACTATACCTATTATAGTAGCTGAAATAGGTGAACCACTTGTTTGAGGTATAGAAACTAACATACCTTTTTCTAAGTTGGTTAAAACATTTGAAGGGCTTAATGTTAATTTAGCTGGGCTTGATCCCGAGCCTACTATAGTACCTGTAAAAGTAAATTCTTTAAAATTACTATTTATTTTAGCAAACTCATCTCTAAAAAAAGTAGACATACCATATTGAGATATTTCAGTTAAACCATCTCTTGATAATCTCATTACGGCATTTCTATATTTATCTGTAAAATATCTTCTATAACCAAAGTTAGCAAAACTTTCTGGGTTTTTGCTTATACCATATTCGCCAACATAGGGTGTTATCTGACCAATAACCAAGTTAGTCGATGTTACAGAGCCTGTACCTTCAGCAGAGTAAATAGCATCTTTATCTATTAAAGCATTGCTTACTTTGTTTTCTTGAAATATAGCTAAATTACTATCTATAGCGTGTAGTTTTTGTATAGAACCATAATTAGGATCAACTGCTTTTGTTATCTCTTCACCTACAGAAAAAACATTTGTTTCATTTAAATCAGTTCTTGAATTATAAACACCTGAATATATTAAAGCATTTACCCTAACAGATTGCTCGTTACTTGTTTCTATTAAATAAGCTCTTGGTCCGTAGCTAGTAGAAGTATTATTATAGCCACCTCTTATTCTAGCTTCTTCTATTATCCAATTTCTTCCTCCAACACCTATTACATTAATAGTGTCATCACTAGCGTTTGCCCCAAAAATAGGGTAGCCAGCAGGATTGCTTGGTAAACCAGAAAAAACAGGTTGATAAGCTGCATTACCTGAAGTAACATCATTAACATTCTTCTTTAAAACAAAAGAGTTAAAATATTTTATTGCAACGGCCATATTATATTATCACTTATTTTATAATTATATTACTATTTTTCAAAAGTTATAGTTCTATTAAAGTCTGTTAAACCAGCAGGTATGCTAGTTTCGTTGCTATCATAAACTTTAACTCTAAAATATGTAGTAAGTTGTTGTCCTGTTTGGGTAAGAAGTTGGTTTATAGCATTAGCGTCAGGATGTAAAACAAATTGGTTGTTAGGTAGTTGTGTTCCATTAGCTCTTACGTTGTCAACAAATAAATAAGGATGCGGTAAATTATTTGAATCCACAACAGTAGCTGAAAGTTGTTCAGTATCTCTACTAGTATCTGCACTTCCATTTTTAGCAGTAAATCTAATTACTTCAAAAAACTCAACATTAGCTGTATTAATAGGGCCTTGGTAAAGCTCCGTTTGAGCAGGTAGTATAGGTAAAGAAGTTAAATCATAAGGGCCATCACCACCATTTAAATACATAGCTGATAAAACAGGTGGATCATTAATTAATCTACAATTATTTAAAGTTAGATCTTGAGTTATAGTATTAGCAGTAACTCTAATAACAAAAGTATAACTTTCCAATGTATTAGCGTTTTCGCCGTACATAAATAAAGAATTACTTATTATTCTAAATAATCTTGGATTAGTAGGATGTACTTCTATTGAAAAATCAGAAGTTCTATTATTTGTAGGTGTAGATCCGTCAACTACACTAACAATAGACATTGTGTTACCGTTGTCAGCGCATGGAGAGCCAGATAAGTCAAAAGCTTCAAAATATAATGTAGCAGGTGAATTAATACCATCATTTTCTGATAGAATAAACTGTAAAGAACCTGTAACGCTGTCATTACCAGAAGCATCTCTTAAACTAAAAGGACCATCTGTACCAACATCTGTATTTAGTTCACTTATTAATCCTGATGAAGAAGTTTCATAGTAAATATCTAAAACAGATTTAGTTGGTTCAGTTTCAAAAACACCTAAATCTTGCCAAGCTCTTTCTATTTTAAGTTTATATTGAGTGGTATCCGGAGCGGGCGAACCACTAGTGTTAATAGGAATTGTGGTATAAGCTGGTGTAGCACCTATTCTAAAATCTGTTTCTATTTTAGCTATAAAAGGATTTGCTGAAGAATTAAAAAATATATCATGAAAATTATACTCATAATCCGGCGGATTACCTTGATTATCAGTTGTTACAAAATAAGGGTAAAAAGGTTGAGGAATATCGTGTTTTTTATTTGGTTCGCTGTAAGGAAAAAGCACTCCTTTAGTAGTAGTCCAACTTCCTAATTCTTTAAAAGGCTCTATAGAAACTACTTTTTCACCTCTTTTACTAACATTAGATTGTGTATTATAAGACCCGTTAGTACTAGAATATATTGGATTAACTCTATTGTATAATAACACTCTACTATTAAAAGTAGTGTCATTGCCATTAACTTCTTGAAGCTCTCTAGGAACTTTATTTATATTATCACCAAAAAGATTTAATAATGTTATTCTATCTTTACTGTGAAAACTAGGTAAATAATCTTGTATGTTTGCAGTAACACCGCTTGGTGGCGTCGTAGTACTATCATAAACTTTTAAATCTACGGCATTAGACACTGTAGTATCCCATACTAGCTCACCTGCTAAAGCACCTGGGGTATACACATTATAGTATTCCTGCTCTTGTTGTTTAACAACTATTCTATAACTATAGTATCCTAAAGGATTTGTTTCTGAATATAAACCTGGGTAACCTTGTTTGCCTGATTCTGGTATTGGATTTATTAATGAAAATTCTAAATAATCACCCCAGTAATTTACAGAGTTTAAGCCGAAATTACTATATCCAGCATATATAGTAGAATTAGAAAAATTAGCGCTAACAGTTTCAGGATCTGATAATATTACGTTAGAAGCCCTTCCATATCTATCATATAAAACAACTCCTACTTGGTAGCTTCTATTTTGCTTAACGGTGTGAGTTGGAAACTCTATAGTAAAATTGTCATTAGCTTTTTGCTTGTATTTCAAGTCGTACTCCAAGTAATCAGGAGTAGCATGTTTATCTATAAAATTACCATATATTAATCTATTACCTGACACCTCTTGTGTTAAAGCTCTTATTGGTATTTTATCTGAAACTCTAATTAAGTCAGCTTCTGGTAAAACTTTTGTAGGCTTTGATGATAAGTATTCGTACTCAAAATTAATAGAGCTAGAAGAAAGTTTAGAAGTTGGAACATCTTCAACTACTCTTACAGCTTGTTCATCTGAGTTTTTAACTAGTATTTGTATTTCTTTTATCTTTAACTTAGACTCAATTGTATTTGCATTTTCCGGTAATTTTATGTTTAGCTTAACTTTAGTTACAGCATTTTCCATAAATTTAACATTACCAGATTGAAGTGTTACATTTTCGTCACCATTTGCAAAATATCCAAATTGATCAGGAATAAAAGCAGCTTGAGTAAATGGAGCCATTAAAGAGTATTCACCGTCATCATATTTAAATCTATAACTAAATCTAGCGAATTTATCTTTTAATAAATTTTCATCACCTTTGTAATTAGCGTCATATATAGGATTAGCTCTTCTTATTTCAAATACAGCACCTAAATCTATAATTTGACCAGCGGTTTCAGGAGATATACTAACGCTACTTGTGCCTACATTAGTTGTTATAAATTTTAATTCTGAGTTTATAGGATTTGTTAAATCTTCTTGAACTGGAAAAACTATTTGATCTCCAATTTTTAAATCTGGATTACTACCAGTAGAAGAATAAGGCGATCCGCTTAGGTTAAAAGTAGAACCACCGCTTCCCGTTGGCGCTGATAAAGTATTTATTATATGACTAGCTAAAAACTCTGTAGAAACATTTAATAAACCAGATTCGTTTGATGCATCCAGAAAACTAGGCGCCTCAAAAGGAGCAAACTTAGCAACTGATATATGATCTTCATTATAGTAATAAGGATTGCTAGTTCCAGATAATTCGTAGCTATTATTGTTAGCAAAATCTATATTTATTTTTCTTGGCTGATTCCTATTGTCTGTCCAAAATAACATGTTTTCTATTATGTTAACATTTATTATTGGGTGAGTTTTAGAAAAATTAAGAAAATTACCGCCAAGAAGTACTCTATATACATTATTTGAAACGTTATATTGTACTATATAACAAGCAGCGCCTTTAGCATTAAAAGTTACATTAGGAGCGCTAGGTGGATTTGGTACAGAAGTTGTTGTGTCACCAGGTGCAAAATTACTTAATCTGTCATTAGATGAATCTGCATAATCTGTTAGAAATAAAAATATTCTATCATTGGTTACGTCCATAAAATAACCAATAATGTCTAAACCATTTAAAACAACATCTCCATCTGTTGCAAAGTATTTAGCGTTGTTTTTAGCATCCTCTAAATAACCTAAGTCTGTTTTTAAGCTAGTTAACTTTCTATTGCCTAATACATTTTCTAAAGCACCTACGTCAGAACCTTCAGATCTGCTAATACTAACATTCTGAGCATCTCTATATTCACCATTTGGTATAAGTCTAGAGTCTAAGGTTTTATTCATCTTAGACTTTAAAAAAGTATTTTTAATTTCTGGCATACTTAATGTTTAATCCATTTAGATTTGTTTCTAAACACTTGAGCGATCTCTTCAATCTTTATATTGCTTAAACGTATTTTAGCGTTTCTAAGGGCACTAGAACGATCTCTTTTAAATCTATTTACTATATACTCTGGAACACCTGATCTACCTGATAATATAGAATAAGCTATATGCATGTACATTGCTTCTTCAGCCATTTTAGGAACTTTCATGTCAGCATCATAGGCTAAATTATCAGATATATATTCTAGTATTATTAATTTACCTGCTAAATCACTTGAAAAAGAAAATGTACCTGTTCTTTCATTTATTGTAAACTTACCATTTACTTGAGCTTCTTCAGGTTGTAATCCATATCTTTGACCTATTAAACCTTCATTAAAAGGATACCTATAATCATCTGGCCTCCAGTTATTTGTTTGGTCTTGGCTTTTCCATCTTTCTTCAGTTAAAGATTGTTGAGAAAGTAAATTAGCGCCTGCTTGATCTTGAGTAGGTTGACCTGTATTATCCTGTATTGGTAATTCGCTTGGATTAGAAGTAACTCTAGTTGGATATATAATATGTTTAGCACCTGCATTATCTATCCAAGATAATTTAACATAGTTAACATAGTCTTGAGGTATTGCTAATGACAAACTCGGTGGTATAGTTAACTCTTGAGATTTAATAACTTTTAAAGTATCATAGCTAAATTCTTGTAAACCTCTTTTAGCATGAAACATTATATCAGTTCTTTTAGCTGATGGAATTAGTTTACCAGCTCCAATATATGCTACTATAAAGTTATTTATAATATCATCTAGACTTATATATATGTAGCTACCGTAATTATTTCCAGTGTAATATTCAGCATTAGTTTCTGTTATAAGTCCCATTTATTATGATTTTTCGTTTACTTCTTCTTGTTGTACTCTCGATGCAGCAACTTGTACTATTTGTGGATCTCTTATTACTACACCTTGATACAATAGTACTTTTAAAACAACTTCAGTTCTTTCGGAGTTATGTAGTTCAAAATCAGTAGAATTAGCAGAATCGTACACTAATTGACCTAAACTACCAGTTGTGTAAGCCCAATTAACATCAGTTGGTTTCTTAACATATTGCATTTTAACATGTGCAGGATCAACTATTGTATTTGGATAAACTAAAGCTTTATTATCTTCGTATAAGTATATTGGATAATTAATTGTAGGTGCAGTTAAAGGAGCTTTTCTAATATTGTATATTTCAGCCCTACCTACTCTCTGCATTTCTTTATATGTTGCAGTATTTGGTTCATAAGTGATTGAGCCTAATCTATATAACTCAGAAGGAGTTGTAAAAGGATTTGTGCCACCAATAGTTTTTTCAGCTACTGTTTGGTCGTTTTCAGTTTTAAATTCTGCAATTTTTTCATCTGTAATAGCAACTCTATCTGAATATTCTACATCAGACTGAGGTATACGTAGCTGTTGATTTAAGTCTTCAAAGTAAGCCTCAAATATTTCTCTTTGTACTTGGCTACCTATTTTATTAAATTCATCAGGCGTCATATAACCCCTTTGCTCTTTATTTAAAATAAGTAATACAGTTTTATATACAGTATCTACGCTTATTGCCATTTTTAATATTTTAAAAAGAGAGGTTACTTGTGTAA
>Ga0070751_1000837_pt1 | contig 18696 bp, 18 predicted proteins | sample VirMetDEL_Aug_28_FD_78514 | JGI IMG/M metagenome (GOLD analysis project Ga0070751, IMG submission 78514) | Aqueous microbial communities from the Delaware River and Bay under freshwater to marine salinity gradient to study organic matter... | ecosystem: Environmental > Aquatic > Marine > Coastal...
CACGGCTTCCTACAGCCCAGGAGCCATCATCGACTCTGCTACGAACGACATTTATCTCAACGCCGCGTGCGACGATGACGGGCTCGCGGCAGATGGGACGCTGACGTTCAACGGCACCGTTGACATCTGGCTTGCAGAGGTTGGCAACGTCACTTCGTAATCGTGAGCCCTGAAGACAGGTTAAAGCTGGCTCAACGACTGGCGCTGTACCGCGAAGATTTCCCACTCTTCGCGGCGCAGTGCCTTAGTATCCGCACTAAGGGGGGTAAGACGGAGCCGCTTGCGCTTAACACGGCGCAGCGGCTTATCCATTCTCGGCTGGAGGAGCAGAAGGATGAAAAAGGCTGGGTTAGGGCGCTTATTCTCAAGGGCCGCCAGCAGGGCGCTTCCACTTACGTTGCTGGGCGCTTTTATCACCGCACTAGTCTTTATGGTGGCACCAACACCTACATCCTCGCCCATGAGCAGACCGCTTCCGACAACCTCTTCGGGATCGTTGACCGCTATCAGCGACACAACCCTGTTGCTCCTCATATTGGCACCTCCAACGTAAAAGAGCTTGTGTTCGACAAGTTGGACTCGTCCTACGTCGTCGCGACGGCAGGGCAGAAGGCCGGAGGTCGATCGCGTTCCATTTCACTGTTCCACGGCTCCGAAGTCGCGTTCTGGTCGAACGCGGCGGACCATTTCGCCTCGTCCGTTCAGGCGGTGCCGTTGCTGGAAGGGACCGAGGTTATCCTTGAGTCCACCGCCAACGGACCAGGCGGAGAGTTTTATGAGCGGTGGCAGGACGCAGAGGCCGGGCGCGGGGACTACATCGCGATTTTCGTGCCGTGGTTCGTGTCTCCTGAGTATTCGCGTGAGCCGGAGACCGGTTTCGAGCTTCTGAGCGACGCAGAAGAAGGCGCGATGAGCGAGGCCGAGTATGCCGAGGCATTCGGACTTTCACTCGCGCAGATGGCATGGCGCCGCGCGAAGATCATGGAGTTGCGCTCCGAATCCCTTTTCAGGCAGGAGTACCCCTCCACAGCCGCCGAGGCTTGGGTTACGGCGGCGCATGAGCCCTTCATAGCACCTTTGCACGTCTTACGCGCTCGTAAGCGCGCAACGGAGGGCTACGGCCCGATGATCTTGGGCGTTGACCCCGCAAGCATGGGCGGGGACCGCTTCAGCGTGGCCGCGCGCCGCGGCCCGCAGGTCTTGTGGGTCAAGCACCGCAGCAAGATCGACGCGCAGGAGGGTATCGCGTGGGTGCGCTCGCTGATCGACGAGATGGACCCAGCGCGAGTTAACGTGGACGCCGGTGGCATCGGCCACGCCATTGTGACGGGGCTAAAGCATATCGGCCCCAAGTATGTCGAAAAGGTGAGGGGCGTTAACTTCGGCGGAACGGCCGAGCAGAAGCTCGCCAAGCCCAAAGCGCCCGGCCCGGCGAACCGCCGCGCGGAGATGTGGCAGCGGCTTCGCGACTGGCTCATGGACGATTTGGGGCCTTCCATCCCCGACCTTGACGCGCTTCAGGCGGACATGACGGCGCCCAAGATGAAGCCGCGCCTCAGCGGCGACTTTCTGCTTGAGAGCAAGGACGAGATGAAGCGGAGGGGTGTGCGTTCTCCGGACCTAGCCGACGCCATCGCGCTTACTTTCGCTCAGAATGAGTTCATAACGAAGTTCAGCGAGCCAAAGCCGGTTCCTAAATTCGGGGACGTTGACAGTCCGGCCAATCGTAGCGTAGAGATATGGCAGGATGACACCTCTCAGGGCTCCGCTTACGAGTGGATGGGCTGAATGATTTTCGTCGAACTTGCGGCCGCCACAGGCACGATTCGGCGCTGGGAAGGTTTCCCGGCGGAGAAGGACATGCCCCGAGGTGTTCGCCTGACTCATTCGGCGAGTATGGACCGCCCAATAACTTTCGACCGGTTGACCGTTGACCAAATGCGCTACACTCCTCCGGAAAAGTTCCGCGTGTGTAAGGAGATGGCGGGAAGGTCGGCTGCAAAATGCTGAAGTCTCTCTCGTCCGCGAACGTGGCAGAGAAGGAGTCGCAGGAGGCTCCCGAGATCCAGCCACCCGACGACTTCGCCAGTAAAGAGGAATTTCTCGCGTATATCCGCGACGAGGTTGCGCTCGACGAGGCGGCGGACAAGGAAAACCGCGACGCCGCCACTGAGGACATGCAGTTTTTCGTCGGAGATCAGTGGGATACTGCCGTAAAGGCGCGCAGGGCGCGCAAAAAGAAGCCTGTAATGACCGAAAACTACATGCCGGCATTTGTCGGGCAGGTGACGGGCAACAGGCGGCTCAACGAGGTTGCGATTAAGGTTCTTCCCGACGGCGGCGGCAACAAGGCAGAGGCGACCGTGCGCGAAGGGCTTTTGCGCAACATGCAGAAGACATCGCGCGCCAAGGTTGCTTTCGACGCGGCGAGCGAGACGCAGATCGTCTGCGGCATCGGCAACTTCCAGCTTAAGCTCGAAGAAGCCTATGACGACGTGTTCAAGCAGGACATGGTGATTGAGGGCTTCCCCGATCATCTGTCGGTGCTGTGGGACCGGATGCGTACCGATCCGACAGGGCGCGACGCGCGGCACGTCACGATCTCCGATCGCATGTCGAAAAAGGACTTTCAGCGGGAGTACCCGTGGGCGACGGCCGCAGATGTGTTGACCGACCCATCGCTGCTTGCGAACGGGTGGCTGGACCAAGACACGGTGCGCGTGGCTTCGTTCTGGCGTATGCGCAAGCGTATTCGGCCTGTCGCGATGCTGACGAACGGCGCTATCCATTGGCTCGACGAGGGGTCGGTTGACCCGGCCATGATCGCGGTTGACCCCACGACGGGGGCGCCGATGATCCGAGAAGATGCGCTGTGCCCGTATGCTCAACTCTACATTGTAACGGGAACGGACCTATTGGCCGGGCCATACGACCTTCCGGTTTACCGCGTGCCTGTGTTCCGCGTTCCCGGCTGGGAGATTTTCGCGGACGGCAAATGGCACCGCTGGGGCATTGTCCGGTTCCTCAAGGATCCGCAGCGGTATTTGAACTACTGGCGCTCCGTGCGCGCCGAGAAGCTGCTCCAGACCCCCAAGGCGAAGTTCATCGCTTCCGCGGAGGCTGTGCAAGGGCGCGAGAAAGAGTGGCGTGACGCGCATATCAGCGACGACCCTTTGCTGATTTTCAACGGCGAAGCGGGGCAAATGCCGACGCAGGTTCCGCCCGCGCAGCTTGAGCCCGCCATCAGCGAGGAAGTGGACCGCAATAAGCAGGTCCTCAAAGACATTTCCAACATCCACGAGGCGGCACTCGGGCAACAGTCGAACGAGGTAAGCGGGCGCGCGATTGTGGCGCGGCAGCGCGTCGGTGAGCTTGGCTCCGTGGTGTTTATTGACAACGAAAACATGGCGATCGAGGAGTGCGGCCGCGTTGCCAACCAGCTCATCCGTTACGTTTACTCGGGGCCGCGCATCGAGAAAGTTCTTGGTCCAGACGACAAGGTTTCGCTCCAAGCCCTCAACCAAGCGGGCGGCATCGACATCACGGGAGGCAAGTACACTGTCACGGTCACAACCGGCCCGAGCTACGTCACGAAGCGCCTGGAGCAGAGGCAAAGCATGGAGACGGTGTTCAACGCTGCTCCGCAGGCGATGCAGCCGATGCTTGACTTGTGGTTCGAGGCTTTTGACTTCCCAGGCTCCGACAAAATGGCGGAACGCGCGCGTAAAATGTTACCGCCGGGTCTCGTCGAACCGGAAACCCCGGAGGAGCAAGCGGCACAAGAAGGCGCAGCCAGAGCAGCCGCTCTCAAGTCAGAAGTCGATATGAAGATGGCGCAGACCGAGATTGCTGAGAAGTTGGCTACTATCGAGGAGAAGCGCGCCCGTGCTGCGTTGTTGCGTGAGCAGGCAGCGGCGGTGCCCGACAATACCCGGATCAAAGCCGCGTCCGAGGAGACGAAGGCGCGCAGCACTATGCTGCACGATCACCTAGACGCGATCAGCGTCGCCCACGAAGGAGAAGAAAAGCGTGCCGAGTCCAAACAAGGAGAGTGAAAATGCTTTCGAGGGGTTTGTCAGCGATTCTTACCGGGATGGCGTCTTGGTTCAACCCGTGGCCGACGCCGACGCAGGTGCAAAAGACGATGGATCGGCTGGGAGCGGAGACGCTGAGCCCGCCAAAGACGAAGAATCTGCGGTCGCGTCTGAAGAATCCTCCGACGCTGATGCGTCTGGAGAAGGCGGCGACGCGCCTGAAGAACAAGAAGAAAAGCCCAAGGAAAAACCCAAAAAGACGGTCCAAGAGCGCATCGGTGAACTGACGCACGCCCGCCGTGAGGCGGAGCGTCAGGTCGCCGAGGAACGCCGCCAGAGGGCCGCTCTGGAGGAACGCCTTGCCGCCTTAGAACGCGGCGAAGCAGTGCCTCGCAGGGGCGACTTGACACATCCGAAAAAACAGGACAATATTCCTAACGCGGACGGAAAGCCTGACCCGGATAAGTACGAGTTCGGGCAGCTTGACGAACGCTACATCGCCGACGTTACCGCGTACCACGCGGAGCAGGCGCACAGGAATATCCGGCAGCGCGAGGCCGCTGAGCGTGAAGCTCAAGAACGCGCAACTACTACGAAGGCCGTGTGCGAGCGCGGAGAAGTCGAGTTCGAGGATTTTCGCGAGAAGGTCATCGAGCCGGTTGTCAAAGGGCAAGTCTCCATACCGGACGTGCTTTTCGACATGGTGCTCAGCTCGGAGGTAGGCGAGAAGATTCTCTACCACCTTATGACCGACACCGAGGGTCGTAAGGTTCTCAGCGCCCCGCTTCATAAGCAGGCCGCTGCGTTCGGTCGCCTAGAGGCGCGGTTCGCGGCTGCAAAGCCAGAAGAACTAAAACCCACGACACCCACGCAACCGCTGAAGCTCCAGCCCGCGCCTAAGCAGCCGAGAGGAGCAGGAGGCAGGTTCTCCGTAGGCCCCGACACCAACGATTTTTCGGCGTTCGAGGCTATGGCGACCACAAACCAGCGCAGTTAGGCCGACAACGCCCTAGCTCGCGCAAGTGAGCTAGGAAAATGGCTAACGCATTTCTCAATGCTACCGAATACGCGAACGTCATGCTCTTGCTGGCGAAGAACAACCTCGTCACGGGCAAGCTCGTTGACGGCCGCCACCGCAACGAAGTCACCGACCAGAATGGCCTGACCATCAGCATCAAGCGTCCCCCGCGCTTCGCTCCGAATGACGCGTCGGCGTACAGCGCCGCGCTCGCGACGCAGGACGTTGTGACCGGCAGCATCAACATCGCCGTCAACCAGTACGCGAAGGTCCACTTGTCGATCGGCGACATTGAGTCGATCACGAGTTGGAACCAGCTTATGCGCAGCGAGTCGATGAAGTCCGCCGCGCAGACGCTCTCGCACCAAATCGACAAGTTCCTTCAGTCGAAGGTGCTGGGCTTCAACAATTGGGTTTCCGGCGCCGCTACCGGCTCGGTGAACGCTCTCACGGCAACCGCTGCCAGCCCGATCGCATCGGCTGTGCAGGCCCGTGCGGCTTACACCCGCCTTGCCAAGCTCGGCGTGCCGACGGAAGGGCTCAACGCCACCATCGACCCGGCCGACGGCGAACTCATCATGGGCAACATCGCGTCGTCCAATATCCAGAGCGAGAACGCCGACGCTTTGAAGCGTGCCCGTATCCCGATGATCTCGGAAGTCAACTTCTACCAGACGCAGCAATGCGCCACGTTGACGACCGGCTCGCGCGTTGCGACGGCCGACGATTGCCAGATCGACAACGGTACGCTTTCGGTCAACTACCGCGACGTGAAGAACGCTGGGTCTTACACTCAGACCATTCACATCGACGGCGCGACGACCGACGCTACCACGATCACGGCGGGCGAAGTGCTGACCATCGCGGGCGTGTACGATTACGACTGGCGCAACGGCAAGGCCCTTCCGTGGCTGAAGCAGTTCACCGTCGTATCTGCCGCGACGTTCTCCAGCAACGAGACGGACCTGGTTATCACGCCTCCGCTCATCGTTCCCGGCACGAGCGACGGCGTGGACACCAACGCTAACACCGCGTTCGCGACTGTGAGCGCGGCGGCGGTTGACGGAGCCAACGTCAACTTCGTCGGCGCGGCGTCCACGGCGTACACCGTGCGCGCAGCTTGGCGGAAGAACGCTATCGCCATGGTGTCGGCCAAGCTCGAAACGCCGTTTACCGGCGAGTCCAGCTTCGCCACCGACCCGGAGACGGGCATCTCGATCCGCTACTGGCGCGGGTCCGACATCTCGACCGGCGCGCACATCCATCGTTGGGATTGCGTGTACGGTGCCTCGGTGACGGACTGCGAGATGGGTACGCGCATCATCGGCTCATAACCGCCTTGGGTTGACTAAGAGAGTGGCGTGGCGCTATGGTGCTGCGCCACTTTCCATTTGCACAAGGAGTTTGACATGGCAGTGAACGCCCCTCCAGGCCACACCGTCGGTAAAGGCTGGCCGTCTTGGAGGTATCACCCTGAAACAGGCGTCGGCGCCATCTTCCAACGCTCTCTTGACGTTCCTCCCGGCTGGGTGGACGACCCGAAAAAGAGCGCGCTCTACCGCGCCAAACAGGAATTAATTCCTAAGACGACGCAGATCATCCTTCCCGCCGGCGTGGAGATTCCGAAACCCAAGGCCGCGCCGCGCAGGATGCAGCCTGCTCCGAAGCCTGCCGGCGTGTTCGCAGAGCCACCGGAGGCGTCTGAGGCATGACCACGGCGGGAACGATCGTCACGGACGCTTACCGGCAGGGGAACCTCATCCCCGTTGGGAGTGAGCCAATCGCCGCCGAAACCACGGAGGGCTTGGCGCTGCTTAACCGCATCGTCAAGCGCCTCTTTGGCTACGAGCTTGGCGAGAAGCTGTACCCGTGGCCGGTCCCTCCGCCGCAGCGCACGGCGCCGGTAAAGGCGGATTACCCTTTCCTCGCACCCAAGGAAGATTTACCGTCTAGCGCGTACCCGTACCCGCCTATCAACTCACGGTTGATGTGCTCGATTACTTCGGCGGCCACGGTTTACATGCCGCACGAGCCCTGTGACGGTGCGCTTATAGGCGTTGCTGACGTAGGCATGGGCAACACGGTTGTACTGACACTGGACGGCAACGGGCGGAAGATCGCAGGCTCGACGACCGACACGTTCACGCAAGGTACAGACACCGTTGCGACGTACTTCTACCGCGACGACACAGGCGAGTGGACGCTGCTCGACACGGACCTGATTGCCGGCGATGAGATGCCTCTCCCCTCGGAGCATGACGATTACTTCGTCTGTCAGCTTAGCATGGCGTTAGCTCCCCGTAACGGCAAGACCAGCGCCCCTGAAACGATCGAGACGCGCGACAGGGAGCTTGCGCGCATCAAGCAACGCTACCGTCAAATCGCGCCCCAAGTCGGCGGCGCTGCCGATACTCCGCGCTCGGTGCAGAGTTACGATGGCTCTCTGGCGGGCGCGTTTAACCCGTTTGAGACGTGACGCATGGTCACTCTCCCACTCGGCATCCACGCTTATAAGCGCGACTTCCCCGCCGCGCCGGAGATTGAGCTTGTAAACCGCTACGTTGAGAAGGCGCCGACAAATCTCATCGAGAGCATTCGCCTTATCGCGCGGCCTGGGACGACATCGCTTGAGCAGTTCGGCGCGGGGCCTATCCGCGGCTGCTACTACAAGGATGGTCTGTTCGGCGGCGACTTGTTTGTAGTGTCAGGGGATACGCTATTCCGCTATGACGGCACGACTACGACAGCGATCACAGGGACATTGCCGGGCTCTGGAAACCCTTATGTTACATGGATGAAGGGCATCGGCTATGAGTACCTTTTCATCGCCGACGGCACGGACCTGCAATACTACGACGCAGGCGGAGATTCGCTCGGTGCGGTCGATATGCCGGACATGAACGAGACTGCGAAGGCGCTCACCAACCTCAACGGCTTCGTCCTTGTGTCTGTGCTCGACACGCAGAAGGTTTACTTCATACGCCCCGGCGAAATCACGATCGCCGCTCTCGACTTCTTATCGAAAGAGTCTAATCCGGATCCGGTCAACGACCTGCTTACCGTCGGTGATCGTGCGCTTGTCATGGGCGCTGGCTCTACGGAGAGTTGGTATGCGACGGGGGACGTAGATGCGCCGCTCGCCCCAACGGCCGGCCTTGCGTTTGCGCGCGGTGTCGTGGACGGAACTCCTGTCGTCGTGCGCGAAAGCGTCATCGTCGTCGGCAACGATGGCGTGGTGTACGAAGTCGGCGCCGGCGTTCGTCAGATCAGCACGAACGGCATCGAGGAGCGTATCCGCACGCGCCTGCGCTTCGAGCAGGGGCTGCCGTGAGCGGACGCAACGCAGGAGGGCGCCATGCCTATTAGCGGCACGCTTGATCTTGGCGCCACTATGGGCTCTTATGGCTCGAACTCCCTGTCTTTGCTGGGGGAAGACGGCCACCATTACGTTGTTGCCGGACAGACCGGAGCCTCCAGTTACATCACGATAGGCCAGCTAGAGGATAAGTCTGTACAAACCATAACCAACACTTCTTGGCGAGACGACTTGCAGACGCTTGACGGCACGCTGACGGCTGTAGTCGAAACTGACACCTTTACCATGTGTCAAGCTCCAATCCATGTTCCAGGGACATCTAAGTTCATTGTACTTGGAGTGCAGTATGGAGGGACAGGGGGGTACACCAGTTCGCTTGGATACGGGTACGCCTACGCCGTTGGCGTCATCTACAGGGTTAACGCATCTAGCGCGGTTGAGGTTGTCGGCGGGTTCTTGCGGAAAACAGACAACGCTCCGGCGGCGTTCTACGGCTCGCCTGCTCCGGCATGGTGCTTTGCTGCCATCCCGAGTGCCACGGATACGGCTGTGGTCGCGCTCTGTTGGTGCGGAGATACGCTTTTCGCGGGAACTTATTCGGCAGGTTACTTGCTTAAGCTCCCTACGTCGGGAACGACGCAGGACACATCAACCGGGTCGTGGACGCCTTACTTTACACGGCTTACGGGCTCACACAATGCGGGATGGGTTTACTTCTGGTCGAGCGTCATTGCGCAGGGCCGGACTGTTGGCAATACCGCAGGCATCCTCCCACGCGCTGATGGAACGTATGACGTAATAAGCTATGTGACGGACTACTCGGTGGATAACGAGGTCGCCTCGTTAGTCGACATCACCACGAGCGGTTCCGAGTATTGGAACATCAACCAGTCCACGAGCACAGTCAACGTCGCTAAAGGCGATGCGCGTTCGTGGTTCGGGCAACCATGGGACGACGAAGCTACAACCTACGCAGGGGCAGCGAGCGCCAACGCACGAGACTGTTATGGCGGACCCGATATTCGCGCGATCACCGGCGGGTACGAAATCACCTTTGCACGGCTTTTCTCGGATCAGCCGACGATAATCAGGTTTCGCCGTTACATCTACACGACGGCGACCGATACAATCACCTACGTTGATACTTTCGAGAAGACCGTTACCGGCGTTACGCCTGTGAAGGAGACTGCTTTTTTCCAGCGTTTAGGAGCCAGCCAAGTCATTTACGCCATTGTTGGCTCGGGGAGGTACTGGTATCTCGGCGAAGACACCACGCCTGTTCTGACGGAAGAAGAGGCGTCTAGCGCGCTTAGTCGCCAACGCGCGTGGACGTTCACGCATGACGGGCATACGTTCTATGTGCTAGACCTCGGCAGCGAGGGTAACTGGCTCTACGATGTGACGACAGGACAATGGTGCGAGTTCATAACATCCGGCTTCGCTAACTGGGACATGGTCGCAGGGGTGATGTGGGATAAACGCATCGTCGCCGGCGACCGCACCACGAACGACGTTTGGGAGTGCTCTGCCGCTGCCGCACAGGACAACGACGCTCTTGCGGTTACGCATACAGCGACCGGGGTTATCCCGCACCGCAGCCGCAACAAGCTCACGGTAGGTGCGTTGCGCGCTTCCGTTTCGCCGGGGCAGCTTACTTCCGGCACGACGGCGACTATGAGCCTGTATTTCAGCGACGACGGGGGCAGCACCTGGACTGGGCCGTTCTCCGTGGCGCTTACAGAGGGCGAGTATGACGCAGAGGTAGCTTACCGCGCGCTTGGTTCCTTTGCCGCGCCGGGCCGCATCTTCCGTATTACGGATGTCGGCGGGCCGAAGCGCATCGACGGCTGCGACGTGGAGATACCGGAGATCGACAATGCCCGTTAGTCCGGTCGATCCCCTTACCAACAACGTGCCCGTCGCGCAGAGCAACGGCGCTCCGACGCCCTTCTTCATTCGGCAATGGCAGAACCTCATCAAACTTGTATTGAGCGTCCAAGAGGCTCTGACAAACGCCGCCGCCGCGCAGGCTAACGCCGATGCTTTGGAGACGCCGCAGTATGTCACGCTCGCGGTTGATGCTACGTTGACGAACGAGCGTGTGCTGACGGCCGGGGACGGCATTTCTCTGCAAGATAACGGGGCAGGGAGTACGCTTGTGGTGTCTGTTACGGGAGACGCCGCTGCGATCTTCGCACCGCTGACAACAGGTGAACTTGTAGGAGGCACCGATCCTGAGTTTGTGGTCACTGAGGCTGGGGAGTGTATTATGGCGGAGATAACGTAAATGGCGGGCTCACTCGTTGGCAATTACCTTGCGCAGGGCACTGCGGCGTCTCGCCCGGCTGCACCCACCGCTGCGACAGGAACGCTGTCCTTTTACTTCGCCACGGATACCGAAGTTCTTTCGTTCTACGACTGGAACGATACGGCATGGCAGGATGTTACGCTTGGAGGAATAACGAGCTTTTCGCAAGCTGTCACATTCGTAATAGATGGCGGCGGGAGTGCGATAACCACAGGGGTACAGCGAGACGTTTACATTCCGTATTCCGGCACAATAACCGCCGTGACGATGCTTGCGGACCAGACGGGCAACATCACTGTCGATCTGTGGAAAGACACTTATGCCAACTACCCGCCGACCGACGCTGACTCCATTACGGCGGCGGCTCCTCCGACCATATCGAGCGCGGTAAAGTCTCAAGACAGCACTCTGACAGGCTGGACAACCAGTATCAGTGCTGGGGACATCATTCGACCCAACGTAGATAGCTGCGACACCATCGAAGCAGTGACAATCACGCTCACCATTACGAGGTCATAGAATGGCGTTTGCAAACGTAACAGGGCTTCCACTCCTCAGCGCGTTTGGTACGGCTAACAGGATGGGGTATCCTGTAATAGCTACAGCCTCATCTACAGGGGTGTCTGCGGCTGACAGCGGGGAGTCGTACATCGGGCATATTTACTGGGCAGACGGCGGGTCGCATACGGTTGATACATCCGGGTCATCTGCGCTGGAGTGGCGGTCTGGGTCAGTCACATTTTCAAACGCGGGGTCTGCCATAAAGGTTGGGCTGGCAGCCGTCGATCTGTCAAACGGTCCACCGGCAAGACCCGCTAATACCGCCGGCGTCGTTAACTTCGACGTTTCTAAAACCATGACGGGGGGCGGGGGCGGGGTAACGGCGAACGCCTGGCAGACGCACGTCCCCGATACCGGCACGAAGACGATGGCGCACGGAGATTTAATCGCGTTCTCGGTTCAGTTTACGACGCGGGCAGGGTCCGACACGTTTCAAGTATCATATCAAGCCAATGCGTCATCGACCATTCCAGGGCTTCCGGTTCTCGTGGCAAACACGTCTGTTGGGAGCTGGGGAGCAGTCAGCGGGCTTCCGAACTGCGTAATTACCGCGTCTGATGGGACGCTCGGCTTTTTCTACGGGGCGTGTAACTTCACAACGATAACAACGCAGACGTGGAACAGCAGCTCATCTCCGAACGAGTACGGGAATGTTATGCAGTTCCCGTTCCCTGTGAGGATATACGGGGTGACGTTTGGCGCCCTGGTATCGGGCAATCTCGACGTTGTTCTCTACAGCGACCCGCTGGGGACGCCAGCAGCAGAGGAAACGGTATCTGTGGACCTGAACGCTGTCGGCATAGGCGCGAGCCATTCTTGCTATACAATACCGTTTGGCAACACCTACGACTTGGCTGCCAGCACCCCCGTAGCGGTCATATTCAAGCCCTCGACCACTACGAACTTGTCGGCGCTTTACAAGACTTTGAACGCCTCGGCGCATCAGGCCGGGGAGTCTCTTGGGACTGCCTGCTACGCCGTCAACAGGTCGTCCGGCGCTTTTGCTGCTCAAAACAGCAGCAAGGACAGGTTCCCTATCGGACTGGTGGTTTCTGCCTTTGACGATGGCGTGTCCGCAGGCGGTGGACAGACCTCCTATGGGTTTGCCTAGACGGGGAGCCCTTTACACCCCTGAAGTGACGTAGTACCATATCCCTGTGCCCCGCGTTTATCGCGCAGCGCCACTAGGCGCTCCTGGCCCTGCTCATCCACGCGCGACGAGGACATATACCCATGGCTTTTTGGGCCGCAGCACTTCCGTTCATCGGGTCGCTTATTGGCGGCAGTTCTTCGCGACAAGACGCGAAGCAAGCTATGGCGGGGTTCAACTACCTCGCCGACAACCAAGTGGGGCAGCAATACGTTCCCCAGGGCGCGGCTGCGAACACCGCAATCTCCGACCTTCTCGGAGTCGGGGGCGACCCCACCAGGGCCAAGGCGGCTTTCGACAATTACCTCGGTTCGACAGGCTACAACTTCCAACTCGGGCAGGGGCAGAATGCGATTGCATCGAGCAACGCCGCAAAAGGGCTCCTTAACAGCGGGGCGACGGCTAAGGCACTTACGCGCTACGGGCAAGACCTCGCCGCGACGACGTTCAACAACTACCTGACGCAACTCGGCGGACTCTCCTCGCGCGGCTTACAGGGCGCCGGGATGATCGGGCAAGCGGGTACGGTTGGAGGCATCGGGCAGGCTAGGATCATGGCAGACCCAAAGAGCGGATCCAACGCCAGCAGTATCTTTAGCGATATGTTTGGCGGCTTCGGTAATATGCTTGGGCTCTGACGGAGGCTTACTCTAATGGCGAGTCCTTTTTACGATAACTACAACGCGGTCATTGACAGGGGGCGCAAGGACCGCGCCTACGAAGCTCTCCGCTCCGTCTATGGCGACATCGCGGGCGATCCGGAGACGGCGCGCGAATTGCAGCGATACGGCGAGCGCGAGCGCATCGCGCCCGGCGAGTGGGAGGCGCAGCAGCAGGCTCTTGAGATTGGGCGGCAGCAGATTGGCCAAGGCAGGCAGGCAGAGGCAGACGCCGCTACGCAGCGCCGCCGCACCGCGCTTCTGAACGGCGCGCAGTATGTCGTCAGTGCGATGGACCGCGCAAAAGACGCCGGGGCCAGCGAAGGCTCGATCATGGATGCGGCGATCGTCGCGTTTAACCGCGTCGCGCCCAACCTTGGGATGTCCGAGGAGGAGATTCAGCAAACGCGGGACGCGCTTGCATCTGACCCTAATTCCGCGCGGGATACTGTGGCGATGCTGCTTGGCAACGACGCCAGGGCGAAAGCTAACACACCAGCTAAACTCCAAGAGTGGGAGGCGTACAGTAAACTCAGCCCACAGCAACGTGAACTCTACGACAACATGAACCGCGGGCAGCAGTGGCGCGTGGTGGATGTCAATGGAGTCCCAACAGTTGTGCAGCCGGGGGTTCCGTCTGGCGGCGCGGCGCCAGTGCCAGCGCCAAGAGCGCAACCCTACCAAGGAGGGGGCTCCCCGCAACCGGCAGGGCGTGGCGGGCCAGGCGTGACGCCGCTATCCACCGTCGATGCTGAAGCCGAAGCGAAACGGAGACTTGCCGAGTCGGCGGCTACGGGTACGGCGGCAGGCAAAGGTTTCTTTGAAGCTGTGGACAAGCAGCGTACAGAAGCCGAATCTGCGCAGGTGGGGCTTGCGGCGCTCGATGAAGCAGAGAAAGCTCTCACGGCAGGCATTACGACGGGCTTCTCCCCACAGACCCGGAATTTAATCGGGCGCGCTTTCACCACGTTGACCGGAAAACCGTCTCCGCAGACGGAGAACACTGACGTTTACCTCGCCACTATCGGCGGACAGGTTGCTCAGAACATTCGTGCCTTCGGCGCCGGTACAGGTTTGTCAGACGCCGACAGGGAGTTCGCGGAGCGCATGGCCGGGGGGGACATTCAGGCCAGCCCGGATGCGCTGCGCCGTATTCTGGCGATTAACCGCAAGGCGGCGCAAGGAGTTATTCGCCGCTACAGGGAGGGGCGCGAGCGGTTCTTGAAGCGCAACCCAGATATGAAGGATATGCTTCCTGACTATTCTGAGCGCGGACAAGGCGCGCAACAGTTCGAGAACGGTAAAATTTACGAGGACGCGAACGGCAACCGTGCACGCTTCAATAACGGTGGGTGGGAGACGGTAGAGTAATGGCTTTCGATCCTTCTTCTGCGAAGCCGGTTGGTGGGTTCGATCCTAGCTCGGCGAAGCCTTTGGCGTCGGCGTTTCCTACCGGTATGGTGGAGCCCGGCACGCAGAATCCGTTCGACTACAGCAAGTACCCGAAGGTGAAGAACCCGGACGGGTCGTTTTCTAATGTGGTGACGTTCTCGACCAACATCGACGGTAAGGAGGTGCTTCTTCCGTCCATGGTTGGCGGCAAGCTCCTCACCGCGCAGCAGGCGATAGAGCATTACCGTAAGACGGGGGAACACTTCGGTAAGTTCGACAGTCCCGAGGCTGCGCAAGCGTTCGCCGACGACGTAGAAAAGAAGATGCAGGGCGAGGCGCCCCCGAAGGATTCTCTCCGCAAGTCCGACCCCATGCGCACGGAGAAGAACGCTCCCGCGGCGACCGCGTTGGAGCAAGCAGAGGCTTTTGTGGAAGGTGCCGGGCGCGGCGCTCTCAACCTCCCCGGCGTCGTCACCACCGCGATCGACAAGGCAGCGGGCTCCCACCTTAACGAGGCATACGAGGCTCGCCGGCAGGCGATTGCCGAGAAGGCCCCACTTGCGAGCGGTGCCGGCTATCTGACCGGCGCTGCGGCGGGCGGTGGCGCTGTTCTCCGAGGTGTTCAGGCTGTGCCGCAAGCGGCGCGCGTTCTCGCGCCCGTGGCCGGGCAGACGGTGCGCAACGCTTTACGCTACGGCGCTTCCGGTGCTATCCCCGCCGCTGTGCAGGCTACCGCGGAAGGCGCTTCCCCCGAAGAGGTTGCAGGAGCGGCGGCGCTTGGGGGCGCTGTTGGATTGGGAGTTGCCGGGGTTGCTAGGGGAGCTGACATGGCTGGGCAAGCTGTACGCTCTCTTACAACCGACAGTGGGCGTATGCGGTCGGCGATGCGTGTACTAGGCGAGCGGATTAAGGAATCTCCGGAGCGTCTTGAGAAGGCGTACAATTATTTCTGGCGTGTGACACGTCGCGAACCTACGTTGCTGGAACTTACAAGCGCCCGCTCTGGCGCGGAGTTGGAAAAGCTCGCGGAGCATCAGGCGGCGATCGGTAACGCTGTACGCCAGCAGGGCGCGCGGGCGGCGAGTACGCGCCCCTTTACAATGCAGCAGCAAGTGAAGCGCGGAGGGCCTACTGCATCCGGGGCGCAGATAGATGCTGTGCGCGACGCCGAATTTAAGAAGGCCATCAACGCCAAGCCGTCCCTCATGGAAATGGAGTTCGATCTTCCTACGAAGACAACTGTTATAAACGGTAAGCCGGTAACGGACCTTGACCTTGATCCTGAACTAGCAGCGGCGATTGCCCGCGAAGTTAACACCGGCAAGGACAAAGGGCTTAAAGCCTCGCTCTTTGAGCAAGGTAAAGTCACAGGGCAGACACTAGACAATGTTCGGAGGGTGCTTAACAAGCGCGAGTCCAGCGCACCAGGCTACGGTTTTGGAAAGTTGGCGAACGAGGTGCGCGACATCGTGGACGGCGCCGTGCCAGGGAGGTACGGGAAAGCAATAGACGACTATGCGGAGACTTCCCGCTTCTATGAGGGGTTCGAGCGCGGTGCTGCCAATACGCCGAAAGGCAGCTTGTCTGGACAGCCCCGCAAGGACGCCGATACGCTGGAAGCCATCAATGGCTTTACGCTTGGGCGCCGCTCGGACCTTGCCGACAAAGCCGGAGCAGGAGTCAAAGAGGCGCAGCGGCTTGCAAGCACTCTCAGCGAACGCGCCGATGCGGCGGCTGTAACCGGCGGACTCCCTCCCCGCGAAGCACGCAATTTGCAGCGCCTGGGGCGCGCCGAAGCAGCCAGCGCGGAGCGTTTTGCGCAAGTGACTCCGAAACTCAGCGCCGACAGCGAGAATTCCGCGCAAGCAGCGCAGTTGTTGATCGAAGGTGCGGCCGCGGCAGGCGGGCATGTGATGCGGGGCTTCCAAGTCCACTGGCTGCGGCGCGCGATGCTGTGGGCTAAGGATAGGGCGATGGCCCCGGCAACGGCACGGGAGGCTGCGAAGCTCCTTACTACACCAGGACGGACGATGGACGCCGTGCGTCTTCTCAAAGAGACAGGCAAAAGTGACAAGTGGATTAGCGAGCAAATCCAAGCTGTAGCCGCCGCATCCGGCGCCGCAGCGGGAGGGGCGACGCAGTGAGCGGCCACCCGCACTATGGGCTAGACGTGCTGGCAATCGTAACGGCGTGGGTTAGCGCGTCCGTGACGCTCGCGGGTATTCAGTCGATGACCGCGATCGTCGCATCATGCCTATCAGGCGTTTACTTTATTATCCGCATTTCCACGGACCCGGCAGTGCGGCGCTGGCTGAGGAAAATACTGCCACCCTAACAGTTATCTGTTGACAGTGTACGGAGGAACGGAATAGCGTAGGCCCATACTAGGGAGCGTTGCGTTATGGGTCAGCGTCCGTTGACAAGGGAGCAGGCGGTCGAGACCATCGACGCCATCAAGGCGTGCGGTGGCGACATCGACGAGGTTTCAAGGCGTAGCGGAAAAGCCAGCAGTTCCATCTACTCAAGGCTGAAGATAATTCGCCTGCGCTTCCCAGATCTCGGCGACCCCCTAAAGACAGGCAACCTTACGCTTTCCGACGAGGTGGCGCAGCACAAAGAGCGAGGCAGCGACCGCGCCACTTCGGCGCGCCTTAAAGAGGCCCTATCCCATATCGCCGCTCTGCAAGACCGTATCAAAGACCTGGAATGGAGCGCGAAGGCGAGCCTTAAGCCCGCCGAGTGGACGCTCGCCGCGCACCCGAAACGCAAGCGCGAGCATATTCCGTACCTCCTTACATCCGACTTCCAACTTGGTGAAGTGGTGCGCGCGGAGGAGACGGAGGCGGGGTACGGGTATGACGCAGCCACGTTCCGCCGCCGCTACCGCCGCCTGATCGACACGAGCATTTACCTCTCCGTCGAACACTCCGGCAAGCAGTGGACCTACCCCGGCTTCATCTACGCTCGCGGCGGCGACACCATCAGCGGCGCCATCCACGACGAACTGCGCGAGACGGACGACCTTACGCCCATCGAGGCGGTCGAGGTTGCGTTCGAGGAGGAGAGCGCCGGCATCCAAAAGCTCGCCGATGCTTTCGGCAAGGTCGATGTCAAGACGCCCGGCGCGGCCGGGAACCACGACCGCAACACGCACCGCCCGCAGTTCAAGAAAGCCGCCGCGCACAGCTATGACCGTCTCATTGCCACCATGCTGCGCCGCCACTTCGCCCGCGATAAGCGCGTGACGTTCCAAACCTCCGAGTCCTTCGACGTGCGCTTCAGCATCTACGACATGCGGATCCTGCTAACGCACGGGGACCGCATGGGGTCGGCAGGCGGTACGGGCTTCGTAGGTCCGGCCGCTACGATCCTTCGCGGCGTGCAGAAGGTAATCTTGGAGCAGTCGGCGCTGGGCTACCACGTTGACCGTGTGGACCACGGGCACTTCCATTACCCGATGTACCTCCCGCACGTTCTCAGCAATGGGGCGCTGCCGGGGTACAGCGAATATGCGAAGGGCTTCCGTATGCGGCCAACTCCGCCGCAGCAGTTTCTCGTTTATCACCACGCGCGGCGAGGCGTCGTTGACGTTAAGCCGATCATTCTCACCGAAGCATAGAGGGGTACGCATGTCCACCATAGGCCACAACTCAGGATTCGCGGCGCAGCAGCTTGTTGCTTTCGCCGAACGCGTTGAACGGCTCTCCGAGGAGATCGAAGGACTGCAAGACGACCGCAAGGAAGTCTTCGAGGAGGCGAAGGGTGTTGGTTTCGACCCCGCCATCCTCAAGAAAGCCCTCAAGCTCCGCGCGATGCCCAAGGCAGAGCGCGAGGAAGCGGCGGCGATTCTCGACCTGTATGTGCGCGCTCTCGAAGAGGGCGACAAGGCGCAGTTCGAGAAGTCGTTGAAGGAGGGGGTGTGATGGACGCCACCGGCTGCGGCGCTGCCGATATTAAACGGGGCTTCAACCAGCTTACCGCCTGCGGCAAGCCGTTTTGGGTACTCGACCCCCGCCCGGAGGATATCCGCATACTCGACATCGCCGCGCACCTGTCGCGCATTTGCCGTTACAACGGCGCGCTGCGCGACGACATCGAGATTTACTCCGTGGCGCAGCACAGCGTCCTGGTGAGCGAGCATGTCCCGCCGGAGCACGCTCTTGAGGCGCTGCTGCACGACGCGGCCGAGTCTTATGTTGGCGACCGCGTGCGCCCCGTGAAGCACGCAACGCCGGGCTTCGACATCGTGGAGCACGGG
>Ga0070751_1000841_pt1 | contig 18679 bp, 27 predicted proteins | sample VirMetDEL_Aug_28_FD_78514 | JGI IMG/M metagenome (GOLD analysis project Ga0070751, IMG submission 78514) | Aqueous microbial communities from the Delaware River and Bay under freshwater to marine salinity gradient to study organic matter... | ecosystem: Environmental > Aquatic > Marine > Coastal...
CCATCTATTCCTTTTAAAATAGACCCACATACTCATTACAGTAACGATACACAGTGAACTGAAAATCCAAAATCCTTTGTCATCACTAATCAAAGGTACATCATCAAAGTTCATACCCCACATGCCTGTGAAAAATGAAAGGGGTAAGAAAATGGTGGACCAAACCGTAAGTAGGTTCAGTCTATGGTTAATTTTTTCATTTTGTTTTCTTTCGTGAACAGTATCCAAAGATTCCATGATTTGGATTAGGGTGTCTATCTGTTTGTCTTCTGGGTTATCAAGTTTGTATTTTAACATACTGGATTTGAATTTATGAACTTCAAGAGCGCTGAATGGAAACGAATCTTCATCGATGTATTTCTCAATCAACTTGATTTGTTTTTTAAATTCATTTATTTCTTCCATATGTCTAAAACCCATAATACTGATTCTAAAAAATAAGAAACTCCTACTAATAATAAACCATAATGTGTCCACCCATTGACAGGTTGTTCAAAATCTTGTATAATAGATGGGATTGATGCTAATATGATAGTTATTGAAAATATTAACTTAACTAGCTTGTTATTCATCAATTTTGTTATTATATTTCTCATAGTAAAACTTTAATTATAATTATGCCAAAGTCTAAAAAAAGAGGGGGTCAGAAAGCCCACAACAAGAGAATTCAGCGTAGAAAACAACAAGTCGTAGCTGAACGACAAAAAATTTCTAACATTTGGAATGAAGAAATTATGAAGGAGATTGAAAAGCTCCGTGCTGAAAAAGAAGCATCAACAGAAGAAGTTGAAAACACTTCTGATAATACTACCCTTAATTTGGGGTAATGGATTTATTTAATCCACCAATAGAATTAAACTATACACGAATGTCACACAATTTAAATGTGGAACAACTTCAAAACCCATCCATACAGGTGGTTTGGGAAGATGTACCAGAAAATTTTACAACTGAAAGAATCAAACGAGTTAAGTCTTACTTTGAAAACAAATACAAATCAAAGAATGTAAATGTTATCACAAAGGTTAAGACAGAGGGTGAGGAACAGCAGTCTGTGGATGTGTCGGTTAATATATTGGATGAAAACTATCAGAGAGAACTGATATCCAAATATTTGGAAACTAGAGAATTAGATTCTTTAAAGGACCAAATAATGGCGTTGGATAAAGTTGTTGAAGATAAGATTTCTGCGGATAAAACTGAAATTACTCCATTTAAAAAATGGTATATCAAAAAGATAGAATTCTCAAATTTTCTATCTTTTGGTGACAATCAAGTCTTAGATTTTGAGAAGGTAAAAGGTATCAGTACTGTTGAGTCAAACCCACCAAACTTTGGTGGTAAGACAGTATTGACTGTGGACCTTTTGTTGTTCTTATTCTTTAACACCACAACCAAATCAAGTAAGGCAGAAGAAATCTTTAATAGATTTAGAGACAAGGACAAGGTGAGTGTAAAGGGTGAAATTTCAATTGACGGTGAAGATTATGTTTTGGTAAGGAATGTTGAACGTAAGTTAAAAAGAAGTGGGGACGAATATAATGTTTCAACCAAGTTAGACTTCTTTAAAAAACTTGCTGACGGTTCTTTACAGAACTTCACTGGTGAACAACGAAGAGAAACTGAGTCATTCATTAAAAACTCCATCGGGACAATGGAAGATTTTTTGATGACAATTCTTACAACCGCAACCAACTTAGAAGAATTGATTGATGCAAAACCAACCGCTCGAGGTCAGGTACTTTCTAGATTCTTGGGATTAGATTCTCTTAAATTAAAAGAAGAAACAGGAAAAGAGTTATACTCCACATTCTCAAAAGGGATGTTGTCCAACATATATAATGTTGAGACATTAAAACAAGAGATTGAAGAACTTAATGGGAATATAAAAACCTACAAAGAGAATATTAAAATTCACGAAACGTCATTAGTTGATGTGGAAGGAAGAATTAAGAAAGGGCAAGATTATCGAGACGAACTAATCCAAAAGAAACATACAGGATTAGATGAAGAACTTATTACTTTAAAACCACAAAATCTTGAAGTTGAAATCAATGAGTTTGACGTAAAGATTGTAAGGACTGAAGCTGACTTATTGGAAATAAAAGTCATTGAACCTAAAGAATATTATCATGAAGACAAACATGATGAGGTTAAGGAAAAACTTTCAGAGATGAAAGTTAAGGTAGGTTCATTGCAATCAAAAATTGCAGATATTAAAGAAGAGTTGGAAGGTTTTGATGGAGGATTACAATGTCAATATTGTGGTATTGTATTAGCTCAATCAGAATATACTGACAAAAAGAAAATAATGTTCAATGATTTGAATATTGAGTTAAGTCATTCAGTTATTATGTTGGAGGCGTATGACAAAGAAGAAAAGACATACGTTCAACTTAAAAAAGATTTTGATGAATACGAAAGAAATAAGTTAATTAAAGAAAAGTATGAAATACAAAAGGAGTCTTTAGAACTTAAGAAGAAAGAGTTGGTAGAAAAACTTCGTAAGTACAAAGAGGCTCAAACAATGTTAGAGGAAAACAAAAAGATTGACGAAACTTTAATGAAGGCTGACATGAGATTGGACGAACTCAAAAGAGAGAAGGAAGGTTACATGTTAAGTGTTCAGAATTTAAACAATCAGATTGAGAAGTGTCAAGAAAAGATTGAATCTAACAATAACAAAATTACTCAGATTTCCGAAGAGTTCGAGAAAGAGAAAATTTATAAATTATATTTAGACATCTTTGGTAAGAACGGTATTAGTAAGATGATTATGAAGACAATGATGCCGGTGATTAATTCTGAACTACAACGATTGTTATCTGATTCTGCCAAGTTTAAACTTGAAGTTAGAATCAATGATAAGAATGAAGTTGAGTTCATACAGATAGATAATGAAACGCAAATAGAAAAGTTGATATCATCGGGTTCAGGATATGAGAGAACAATATCTTCTTTAGCTCTTCGTGCAGTCTTGAGTAAAGTTTGTTCATTACCAAAACCAAACGTCATTGTGTTTGACGAGGTGTTCGGTAAGATTTCAAATGATAATTTGGAAATGGTGTACGAGTTCTTCGTAAAGATTAAGTCGTACTTTGATAAGATTCTGATTATTACTCACAACCCAATGCTAAGTCAATGGTCGGACGGTATTATCAAAATTGAAAAAGATAATAATGTATCAAAAGTAATACAATGATTTATACTATAAACGATAATAACAGTGCGAACTGTGTTTTTGGACCGATGGCTAAGGTTAGTCTAATTGGTGACACACCATATACTGTTAAGTGGTTCTGTGATGATAAGTACATTGGAGAAATGGATATCCACCCTTTTAGTTGGGGTGCATACCCAAATGAGTTTGGTAATTGGAGAATTGAATTTTGGAATGGACATGAGATGGTGGGTGTATTTAATAATGATTTGAAAAATTCTGAGGTATTATTAATTGCAACTTTTGATAACAAACTTGGTAAAGTACCCGATATAGTCAAATTAGAAAATAAAGTATCAACATTACGTCAGAAATATGGTTGTGAGATTATAACATATTTTGATAAAAGTGAATTATTTGATTTTCCATATCCTGTTTTAAGGATGAATAGTAACCACGATTTTAAATTATACCACGTAGAACATTTTTAATATGAAAGATAGTTTGATAAAAGAATACCATAATCAATTACCACCTGATTTATGTAAAAACATAATTGAATGGTTTGAGGGTGAGGCTGATTTAATGGAGGGAGTAACAAGCGGGGGTGTTAAAAAGAATGTAAAAGCATCAACCGATTTCATGATACATAATCACACAGATAACCCTAATTGGAGATATGTTTATGATTATATGATGGAGAATCTTTTACATAATATAGTGGATTATATTAAAGATAATCCCTATATGATTATGACGGGAGACTTTTCATCAACAGAATCTTTAGTCTCAACAGCTCATAGTTTTTTTGGTGTAACTGGTAATCATAAACCACATCTACAAATGCAAAGATATGTAGATAATGAAGGTTATTATGCGTGGCATTATGAAAATGAAGGTGGTGATACGTCAGATAGAGAGTTGTTTTTTATATATTATCTAAACAGTATTGAAGGTGGGCATACGGAATTTATGTTCAATCAAGAAAAAATAAAACCTGAAGAGGGTAAACTTATTATAGCACCAGCTCTTTGGACACATAAACATAGAGGTAATTCACCTGGTCCTAATGAGGTAAAATATATTATTACAGGGTGGTTGGAAAAAAAACCTAATAACCTATTTCAAAATTTTCTTGAAGATTATATGATATGAAATGGACTGAATATTTTTTGAGTATTGCCGAACAGGTAAAAGAGAAATCAAAAGACCGTAGAACAAAAATTGGTGCGGTAATCGTGGGGAAAGATAATGAGATTGTATCCACAGGGTATAACTCATTTCCTCGTGGTATCAATGATGATATTGAAGAACGTCAGGTAAGACCTGAGAAGTATTACTGGTTTGAACATGCAGAACGTAATGCGATTTATAATGCTGCTCGTATAGGTGTAAGTCTTCGTGATACTACTATGTATTTGACTTGTGGTATTCCTTGTAGTGATTGTGCTCGTGGGATTATCAGTTCAGGGATTAAAAGAATCTATTGTAAGACTGAAGATACAACACGAAACCGACAACATTGGGATGAACATGCGTTACGAAGTAAACAAATGTTTGAAGAAAGTGGTGTTGAGGTGATTTTTTATGACGGGGACTTGTAAGTTCCCGTTTTTTGTTTATATTAGCAAAAGAATGTCAGACCTATCCAAAATACAGAAACAGAAATTCTTCGATAGAGGATATCAATTACCCACATGTGTGAATGATGGGTGTGATAATCCTGTTGTTGTACGTGAATGGAAAAACTGGTCATTCAAAAGTGAATGTTCTCGTTGTCAAACAGACCGAAAAAAGGGTTTAATTAGAGAAGGTGTCACAATACACAAAAAAACTTACTGTGAAAACATTGATGGGCACTTAGGATTTAAATGTCCTGTTCCATCAAAAGAAGATTGGGTGGGTTTTGAAATTGGTTGTTTTGATTTGGACCATATTGATGGTGACCACTTCAATAACGTACCTGAGAATGTAAAAACATATTGTCGAATCTGTCACATTAGAAAGAGTATTGAGAGTGGAGACTGTTCAAGATTTAAAGAAACTGCTAGAAATTTTAATGATTAATAAAATGGATTTATCTTATAAACAAAAAGGAAGTGATGTTCGTTACGCACCACTCAAACATTACACAATGAACGATGAAACGGTCATTGCAATCTATCAGGGATTTCGAGGTGAGAATCCTGACTTAGACTTCATTGTAAAGTACAAAGAACCTGGTAAACGATTGAGAACACCTTCTCATACACATTGGATTGTGGACCTTTTGGTTAAGTGTGAACACAATAAAGGATTGGTTCGTGGGTTTGTATATAATATGTTGGATAAGTACGACCAGATGAACCCATTTCAAACAGTAGAAGAAAGAAACAACTATCAACTACAGTCAAAGGATGAGTTGGACCGTGTTTACGATGAACTAAACGGTCACGGATATTACAACATGGATACCCTGACGGCATTTATTGAATTGTTTACACGATGTGAAAAACAAACCACAGGTGCATTCATGTTCAAAACCCTACTTCAGTTAGTGTTGGATTACTGTGATGGTAAAAAAGATTTTTACCAAGTAGTAGGATATTCCAAGAGAGTGTAGTATATTTGTATTGTTAAAACGATACAACTATGGAAAACATCATCAACATCTCTCGACTAAATACCACTGAATTCATCTGCGGACGTAAAGGTCAGTTCCGTGCAGTTGTTAAAGTTAAAGCTGGTTTCATGACCACAGTAGATTTTAACCAACACGCCAACGATACTTTCTCAGAAAACCCAAGTCAGGTTTTGGGATGGTTTAACAAAGGAGCACTTCAAACTGTGGAGTTCAAACCTGAAGGTTCAAATTATTGGCTTACTGTGTTTGCTCGTGTTGGTAAGAAAATCAAGTTGGTTGATGAGGATATCTTGAAAGGTTTGAAGGTTGGAACTATTAACTCTTTGTGGTTCAACACCGAACTTTACAGTCAATATCAATACAACGCGGTAAACGCCAAAAATTGGGATAGTATGGCTTTTGTTATGAACGAAGAAAAAATGGAGTTGGTGTGATGTGTATTGTTTTGATTACAAGGGAGGACGGAAGTAAGGTGGAGTACGTCCTCCCATATGAAACTCTTTGGATTTCTAAAGGAAATTTTAATGGTTTCGGAAGATTTAAGAGTTTGGAAGTTAAGGTTAAGGAATAAAAAAACCCACCGAAAGGTGGGTTTTTATTTTAAAATATTTTTATTTAGAAATCCATATTATCATATGGGTCTAATAAACTTCTTTGTTTGAATCCAACACCACCAACATAAGATTCTGCGGTTGGTAATTTTTTAGCGTAGTTTTCTAAAACCTTAACAGCCAATTTTCTATCATAATCCTTATTGTCTGTTTCAGGGATTAAACCATCAACATATATAGAACCTCTAAATCTTCTCATCGGTCCTTTTTTAGACATAATATCATTTACATCAGAATCATCCAATTCAAAATCAAACTCATCAACAGGGTATTCTTGTTCTATTTCTACTTCATCTTCTTCTTCTTCTGTCATCACATCAATGTCTGATGTAACAATTTCATCTTCAGGGAATGGAATGTAATCCATTAACTTTTCACCATAGATATCAAATAATCTTTTCATAATAAGTTTAGGATTTTTTCTCATGTATCTTAATACATCTACAGGTATTTCACCACCATAAGAACCAAATGTACCTTCTAGTTCTTTTTCTCTTTTCGTCATTGGTATTTGTGGCTCTACTGAAAATTCTCCTTCATTTAGTTTTTTTAATACAGATTTTTGTATTAACTTTGTCAACTCAGTTTCAGTGATTTTAAATTTTTTCATTGGAATTTGATTTTACATATAAATATAAGTATAATAGGAAAAAAAAGAATGAGTACAGAAGAAACACATTACATGCTATTTCTTTACGGAGATTATGAAAATGGTGAAAAATACATTAACAACCTATTGGGGGAGTTGTCACCAATTATATCAAATGAATATCTAAAATTTATTTATGGTGATTATGGGGTTGTTGTTCATTTTAAAACAGATGTTGACTTTGCAGACCTTAATGAATTTATTCGAATGAATCTGGCTGGTATGGTTGACCAATACTTTTTAATGGAAAAGACTGACAAAATGTCTGCTTATGGTCCTGATGAAGTAATTGGTTACGTTCTTGATTTAGAAAGTGATTTGAAAAAACCTGAAAATCCTATGATTACAGATTTAAAAGAGCGTGAGGAAGAATTAGACCGTGTTATTCAATACTTCATGAGTAGTATGAATGAGGATGATATGGATATTCTTAGTGATACTGACGAAGATGATGAGGATAATGAGATTGAATTAATTAAAAGTAGGAATAAGAAAGAAAAATCCATATCTTTGGACCAGATTTTGGACAAGATTACAGATAAAGGTATGAAAGCACTGTCAAAAAAAGAGAAACAACAACTTGAAAAATATGCAAATGGAAAATAATGAATTCGTAAACTCGGTTAATCCGTTAAACCAAGATGAGATACAAATGTATCTTAAAGACATCCGTAAAATTAAAGTGATGACTCCCGAGAGGGAAAGAGAACTATCAAGAATTATTTGTTCTGACGATTGTAGTGAACAACAAAAGGAATTGATTTATAAAGAATTGTTGGAAGGTAATTTAAGATTTGTTATTACAGTTGCAAAACAATATCAAAATCAAGGATTAGATTTGGGAGACCTTATTGCTGAAGGTAACTTAGGTCTTATGAAAGCTATTAAGAATTTTGATTGGTCAAAAAAGTTACGATTTATTTCATATGCAGTATGGTGGATTAAACAATCTATCCTTCAATCGTTGAATGAAAATTCACGTACTATCCGTCTACCAGTTAACGTAGTTCAAGACTTGCATAAAGCAAAGAAAGAGGCTCAGAAAACAAATAAGGCTTTGGAAGACAAGTATATGACACTTCCTAAGACTATTGCTTTAGATAACCACATCAATGAAGATGGTGATACTTTGGTAGATATGATTGAAAATACCAATGCGGTTCAACCTGATGAGAGTTTTGCAACTGATGGTATTCTAAAAGAAAAACTTATGGACATCATGAACAGTTTGGATGAAAGAGAAAGAGCGATTATTGAAGACTATTATGGTCTTACCGGTACTCCACGAACTCTTGAAGATATTGGTGGCGACTTTAATTTGACAAAAGAAAGAGTACGTCAAATTAAAGAAAAAGCGTTGAGAAAACTCAGAAACGACAGTGCGAGTTTGTTTGATTACATGTAATTAATTATTTACAGATATTTATAGAGTACTGTAAATAATAAAAACATGAAAAAAATTATACAATTTTTTCGACTAAACACATTTCCTGCTATTATAGCATTGTCTGCACTTTCAGTGTCTGCGTCAGCGGCTTTTTATTCAGTCACAGGACTTAGTAAACTTTTTGCTGGTGCCTCTACTGAGGTTTTAATAATGGCGAGTTCGTTAGAAATTGCTAAGTTGGTTATTGCGTCATTACTCTATCAGTATTGGGGTGAAATAAATAAACTACTTAGAACTTATTTAACAATTGCGGCAACTATATTAGTATTCATAACCTCTGCAGGTATCTACGGATTTTTATCTGCGGCATACCAAGAAACTGCAACCAAATCTGAAATATTAGATAAGGGGGTAAATCTTCTTAACCTTAAAAAAGAAAGGTTTGAAGAAAATAGGAATTTTTATTTAGAAGAAAAAAAGGCAATAGACCAAAGTATTACAGATTTAAGAAACGGTCTTTCAAATAACATAGTTCAATATAAGGATAGGGAAACAGGACAAATAATAACAACCCAATCATCATCAAATAGGAAAACTTTAGAATCACAATTAAATGTTGCTCTTGAATCAAGAAATAGTATTGCTAAAAAAATAGAAAACGTTACTGATTCGATTAGTTCTTTAGATGTTTTAATATTAGAAAAACAATCTAATACTGAATTAGCAAGTGAGTTAGGTCCATTAAAGTATTTAAGTGGGTTAACAGGAATACCAATGGGTAATATTGTTAACTGGTTGATGTTGGTTATTATTTTTGTTTTTGACCCACTAGCAATCTCTTTAGTAATTGCTGCGAACTTCGCATTCGGTCGTTTGAAGAACAAAAAGGAGGATGACTTTAAAGATTTAGACGGTACATTGGCGGATGGTATAGATGAATTAGAGAATGAGGAAAAATATACACCCACACCTGAAGAATTAGAATCATTTGAAAAATATTTACAAAAGGTCGAAGAAAGTAAAAAAATACAAGAACAAAGAATAAGACAAGAGTTAGAAAAGACAAAATACATTCCGACTGATGAAGATATAGAGAGACTACAATTAGAGCTCGATAAACTTATGGAGTTTAAAAAAAATCAATCTGATATTGAAAATTTAGAAAATGAGATTAAATTATCAGAAGAGGAAGGGGTTCAAACTGAGAATACTACCGAGCAATTAGAAGAACTAAATCAAGAAGAAAACGCAGAACCATCAACTTCACAACCAATAAGAAGACTGATTTATCAAAAGCGTGATGGTAGAAATACAAGATTTGACAGGATTTAAATCCATAGGGAAAAATAAAAAGAAGAAACAAATAGTCCTATGTCACACATCGAGAGATGTGAAGGATTATTTGGTTTCTTTACAGACTAGATATAATGGTAAAAATCCATATTTACCAAATTATGTTGTGGACCGAGAGGGTAACATAATTAATATTATTCCACCAGATACATATTCAAAATTTTTAGAAACTGAATCATTTAATAAGGATGTTATTATTATTTGTTTAGAAAATCTTGGATGGTTACGAAAAAACCCACTAAGTGGTGCGTATGTTAATTGGATTGGTAATATTTATAATGAAGGAATATATGAAAGAAAGTGGAGAGGACACTTTTTTTGGCAACCATACAGTAAAAAACAACTATCAAGTGTGGGAGCTTTAATTGATGAACTCTGTAATGATTTTAATATTCCAAAGACCCTAATCGGTCATAACGTAAAAGTAGATGGAGTTGAAAAATTTGAAGGAATAGTAACAAAAAGTAATTACGATTCATCTTATACAGACTTAAGTCCTGCTTTTGACTTTGAAGAAATGAAAAAAATATTAGAAATATGATTAACGAATATGATGAAATAAAAGAACTTCTTAGAAGGTCAAGAAGATTAACTGAGCAAGTTGCGCCTCCTGTAAATATTGATGCAGATATTGAAGGTGAAGAAGAGTTTGATGCCGAACCACAAGAAGAAAAATCTAAAACTTATAGAGTTTCTGGTGGTTTAATAAAATTACATGGTAAAACAAAACAAGAATTAGAGTTATCTACGGATGAAAAAACGGCATTCCAAGAAACTATGGACGAGTTTGTTGACCAAGTTTCAGATATGGCGGACTACGGTACATTAAATATGTATCCAAACAACGTTGAGTGGAGTGGGAAGATAATAGATAAAGATATCGACTTCATGTATTCAATTGGTGAAAGTAGTGGTATCTACATCAATGGTAATATGATTAAGGTCGACCCAGAGTTTGTTGAATTAACAAATAAACTTTCATCGTATTATGACCAATTCAAGGCTAAATGGGCTAAGATATTATCACAAAGAAAAAAGACTAAAACAATCGAAGGAGAAGAGTAATGAAAAAGTATCTTAATAGTTTACAGACAGTATTAATTCTTATATTAGTTTTGGTATTATTGTACCTAACCCAATGTAGTAAAACAGACCCTGTTGAACCAGAGGTTATTGTTACTATTGAGACTAAATGGGATACAGTTAATGTTGTACAAACTGAGTACGTACCTAAATGGAGAACAAAGATTGTCACTGAACATGATACAATTCCGGCGGACGTTGATACAATGTCTATCCTTAAAGATTATTATGCAAAGTATTACTATACAGATACACTAACTTTAGATACGTTAGGTTATTTAGTTGTTAATGACACTATCACACAAAACAGTATCTTAAGTAGAAGATTCGAATCAAAGGTTCAAATACCTACAACAACAATTACAAAAGAGATTTATCTTAATAATAGAGAGTTTTATTGGGGTTTAGGTGTTCACGGAAGAACAGACCAATTAAATTATGTTGGTGGTGAGTTCATGTATAGAACAAAGAATAAACAAGTTTACGGACTAGGTATTGGTTTAAATCAAGATTTAAAACCAGTAGTTGGTGGACGTATGTTTTGGAAGATAGGTAAGTAATGGCACTTTCGGCAAAAGATAAAAAAGAAATTGAAGTAATGATTAGAAAGGAAATCAAAGATTTTCTTAACTCGAATACTTTAAAACAATTTGAAGATAAAATCATTGACCTCATTAGGAAAGAAATTCAACGAGGTAAAATACAAGGTGATGTTAATGAGATTGTTACAAAAATCATGAAGGAGTTTTACATGATTATGTGGACTAAACGAAGCTTTTGGGAGCCACAACTTAAAAATGTAAAGTAATGGATAGCCTTGATAATTTAATGGTTAAAAGTCTTAATAAAGCATTTGGTGAAATTAATCCATCAGATGCTGAAGGATTGATGGACAAATCAAAAACATTAGGTCAGATGAAAAGTCAAATAATATCATCTGGTGAGATTGGTGAAGACAAACTTGAAGGTGGTATTGGTAACAATTCAACACTTGAAGGATTAGCAAAAAAACATAAGGTTAAAGTTGAAGATATTATAGACCAATTGATGATGGGTATTGAAGTTGAGTTAGAACATACAACAGAGTTAGATTTGGCTATGGAAATTGCTATGGACCATTTAACAGAGAACCCAAAATATTATACGATGCTAAAGAAAGTTGAAGGTAAAAAAGAAGAGGCTAAAGAAGCTACAGGTGCATCATCTGCAGGTGCATATGTTGGACCATTATTTGGACCAATGAAAAAAGAGACACCTATTAAAACAAAACCAAAAGGTGGGCAGGTTGATGAGAATAAAGGGTACTCTAAATTTTTAAAATCTGATGAAAATCCTAAAGGTGAAACAGATGGGTTAACACCTGAGGTATTACAACAAATATTCTCAAAGATTGTTCAATCTATTAGAGACGAGGAAAATGATGAAAAGCCTAAAAAAGAAGAAACTAAAGAAGCTACGACTTCAGCTTCTGCGGGTGCATACGATGTTGCATTTGGAGCACCAAAGAAAGACCCATTAAAACTTTCTAATCCTAAAACTGTAGATAAGGAGTTGAGGTCTGTTACAGATAACAATTTCCCTAAACTTGGTGGTCCTGGTTCCAAATATGTAAGAATAAAGGATAAGTGTAAAAAGTTTCCATACTGTAATCAAGGTGATATTAATGCCTTGGAATTCTTTGAAAGTGACATGGTAAAAGAGGCTATTGAAAACATTTCATTAAGGCAGAGTTTACCAATTAATGTAATTAAGAGTATTGTACTTCATGAATTTGAACAAAAATTTATTAAAGAAGATGAAGATGGTATGGACTACGTAACATTTGAATTACCTGATGATTATAAACCAAAATCACCTGAAGACCACAAAAAAGAATGGTTAGAAAGTATTAAAGATAATAAAGCAAAGTATTTACAAAAAGAATTGAGTGGTAAAGAATACGAGTTTAATACTGATAGTTTAAGTGGTAAAGTAAAAATTCTTGATGTAGGACCAAAAGGTAAAATAGGTGGATTTCTTGGAGTTGCTGATAACTATGATTTTAGTGACACAAAAGAAGTTTCGATATGGGTAGAAATGGAAAATTTAAAATTCAAAGGTAAAGATGTACCTGTTGAATTTTATGAAATGATTAGTCGTTATTTACCGCCAGAAGAGGAGGAAGATTCATATAGAGGAGACCCTGTCGAATATGCAGTCATGAACGGATTAGACCATGCGATGGATGTAATTAAGTATTTAGGATTGTATTTAGCAGATATAAGAATAAATCCATATGTGAGATTTAGATAAACCGATATATTTATATGTAAAATACTGTTATGAATAACATTGAACAAAAAATTGATGAAATAGTAAGTAAAGTTCTTTCTGAAGAATTGAACAAAAAAATTGATGAAGTCCAGTCAAAAGTTGAAGAAATTGATGAAATGGAGGACTTTTATGAAATTGCTAAAAAAAGACGTGAAGAAAGAGAAATGAAAAAAAATATGCCAGAAGATGATTTGGTTAATTCAGGTGATATTGGTGAAGAAGAACTTGAAGAAGGTAATGAATATACTAAAGCAAGATGTGATGCAGGACTCAAAGGGGAAAAAACATTTAAAGTAGGTGGTAAAGAACACAAATTAGAAGGTTGGTCTGAAGAAGATGAAAAATCTTGTAAGGGTGTAAACGAATCTAAAAAACAAAAACTTCAACTAACAGAAGATGAAATGATTGAGCTAATAGAGAGAATTGTTATTCAAGAAAAATCATCAGTTGAATCATTAGAAAAGAAGAATAGTAACGAAACTAAAAAGACTAACGATGATTATGTTAAGTCTGTTACTAAAAAGATGAAAGACTATATGAAGAATATGGGTGTAGAATACAAACCCGAATCTGAGTCATTCCCAAGAGGTAATACTATGATGGACATTACGGATAAAGATGGTAAGGTTAAAAATAGTGATAAGAAACAAATGTATACTGCGTCTGATTCGGTTAATCAATATATTGACCAAATTGCTCAGTCAGGTGGTATGGAAAACTTAGACTACGACCAAATTAAACCTGATGAGAGTAGACTTGAAAAGTATATTGAGGGTTCATCTTTAACTGGTAACTCAGATGAATACGCAAATGCTGTAAAAACTGATGTTAATAAGAATGTTAATAAGAGAAGAAAACTTAATATATTGGCTAAGTTGAAAAAGATGTCATATCAGAAAGCTGAGCAACCTGTATATGATATTGCAGGAAATGAAAGACATGATGATATGATGAAATCGTTGGACTTGGCTTCGGTTGAGGAAAAAAAGAAAGATAAGATTAATGAAAACATTGAGAAAATGAGAAGTCTTATCAACTACAATCAAAAAACACAATAACAATAAATTATTCACCTTTAGTTGGTCCATACTATATTTCTTATTATGAAGAGATATAATATGGACCAATTTTTTAATTGGCTTGCTAAACCGATGTCGATAGATGATGTAGATACATGGTACAGGGCTAATAACATTATCCCTGAGCTTACAGACTTATTCCGAGATTACTGTTTATCACTTCTTGGTTTAGTACAGAGCACCTATTTGGGTGATAGTCATGGTGATTTTAATGAAACAAAAATCGGAATGACCCAAGAAGAAAAACAAAGTCATTTTAGATGGTGTTGGGATAGGACTCTGAATAATTTCAAAAAGGAGTCAATAATATTTGAATTTAAAAAAGATGATTACGATTACTTTGAAGCCTTTTTCTTTGAAGTTTTTTACAACCAACCTGATGAAGAAGTAAGGGAGGAAATAGAAAGCTTTTTCAAACAGTTATTTAATAGAAAGAGAATGGTATCTAAATCAGATTTAGAAATGTTTACAGATGTTTATAAAACACTGGAGCGTTCTCTTACTATATAAAAAAAATTCAGTTTGCTTTACTCTGGTGAATAAAAAGTTAAATTATACTAAATAATAAAAAATAAATTTTTATACAATTATGGAAACTTTAGAAAAAATCAAAACAATTGTTGAATCAATGTCTGTTGATACTGCAAAGTTTTATGGCGGTAACAAATCAGCAGGAACAAGAGCTAGAAAGTCAGCTCAAGAATTGAAAGGATTACTTCAATCATTGAGAGGTGAAATCTTAGAAGAAAGTAAAAAATAATAGAATGATAGAAGAATTTGTAACATACCTAAGTTGTTTTATTGCGGTATTCTCCACTATCGCATTAGTGAGGTTGGTTATAAACTTTGTTAGTGCTCTCATATCTAATCCGCCAAGAAAAATGGAGATTGGTGAGAGAGCACTAATCATCTATGGTTTATTTTTAAGCTATTTAATTTGTTATTTAATCTACTTAATAAAATGATATTTTCCCAATTTACAACAAAAACAAAAGATTATTTAAAATCCTTGAGATACCTTAAGGATTATGTTTCATTTGATTTATATCTCAAAAATACTTGGGTAATACCAAAAAAATTTGTTGGTAATATAGAAGTTATTAAACAAGATAAGTCAGATAGACCTGATACTAATTTATATTCATTTGTTGTTGTTAATGATGTTGAAAATGTTAATATTTTAGAAACGAGTTTTGATAACATATTAAATTTTAATCTCGAAAGAGAAGAAAAGGAAAAACTTTTTAAAGAAAAAATTGAAGAGTTAAAGAAAGTTTTTGAATCAAAGGATGTCGACTCGTTAAAAAGATTATATTTTGATGTTAATGAGAATACAAGCCTATTAACGAATGAAGATATTATTGAAGATGAGCAGCAAGTTAACACCTCAGGAGATGGAGAACATGATGTTGTGGTTCAAGAAACAACAGCTGAGTGATAGTCGTGATGTAAAAAAATCTAAGGATGATATCATTGAATCGATAACAAAGATTAATCCTCACGAAATTAAAAACACGACACAGAACAAAAAATCATATTCGTTATGGCAAAGGATAAAGAAAGTTTTATGGACGAGTTAAGTAAACTTGCTGAAATAACTAATCTAATAGAAGAATCTTTTTTATCTAAAGGCAAAACAGAATTACTAATTGAATTAGAAAAAGAAGACTATGATTCTGTTTTAAATCATTTTAGGGAGTTGGACCGAAATAAAGATAAATTCACAATTTCAATTTCCGATGTCAATTTTAATTTCGTTTTGAAAAAGTAGTTGTTTGTCGATATAACTTTTTCCTATCTATACCGTTATTTTCTAGTAAGTCATAAATCCATTTTCTCTGAATGGTTGACACATCTTTCACAAACATAGCATCAGACCTATTATTATTTCGATAATAGTTCTCAATAGTATCTAATAGTCTTACAGAGTCCTGATTATTCTTTAAGCTAAAAATAGAAAATGATTCATCAGCCTGAATAATTAATTTATTGTTGAGTGTGTAAATATTTTTAAAGACATTCATCTTACAGTAATCTTTAATTAAGTCATTAAAGTATATTCTTTCTTCTTTCTGCCAATCATATATTTTTTCCTCAATTAAAAAAGTGTCAATCTTTAGAAATACATACTCAGAGTTACCTTCAACTTTAACACTGGTGTTCCTTCCAATATTATCTGTGGTAAATAAAGAAGGTTGATAAGATTGTTGATTGGTTAATAGACCTAATTCAAAGTTACAAGACTCACCATTTTCAAAATAAACAGGAAAACTAACATTATTATCTTTTAACATTTTACCAAATTTATTTTTAGCGTTAGTTTCCGTACTATAACCTTTGATAATTTTTTTCTTTTTCTTATTCTTAAATAATATAATGACGTAGTTATCCATGAAAGATTATTATAATATACTTGGTGTTAATCGAAATGCATCTCCTGATGAAATAAAAAAGGCATATCGAAGTAAAAGTAAACAATACCATCCTGATGTAAACCCAGCAGGTGGGGAAATGTTTAAGGAAATTGCTGAAGCTTACGATGTGTTAAGTAATGAGGAAAAGAAAAGACAATATGATAACCCAAGTCCGTTTGGTGGAAGTTTTGAAGATTTATTCAGTATGTTTGGTCAACAACAAAGACAACCTAGAAGACCAAAATCACCTGATACAATTGTTAATTTAGAAATAACACCGATTGAGTCATACAATGGTATTAGTAAGAAGATGAATTATCAAGTTAAAACTTCATGTACGACATGTAGTGGTAGTGGTGGAGATAAGAAAATATGTAACGTATGTAATGGTAGTGGTAGTATTAGACAACAGATGGGTACAGGTTTATTTAGTACAGTTGTTGAAACTGCATGTAATGGTTGTAACGGGACAGGTTATCAAATAAGTAATCCATGTTATACATGTAATGGTAATGCGGTTGTTAATAAAATGGAATCAATAGAAATAGATATTCCACGAAATGTTGATAACGGGGACTTTCTTAGAGTTGCTGGTAAAGGTAATTATTATATTAATTCTGGGTTTGGTGATTTAGTTGTAAAGATTGTAGTAAATAGAGTAGATGGATTTGAAAAAATAGGTACAGACCTAATATACTATAAGAAAGTAACACCAATCGATATCCTAACAAATGAAAAAATTATTATACCACACCCTAATGGTAATATTAGTGTCAGCCTACCAACTGATTTAGATACGGACAAACCTTTAAGAATAAGAGGTAAGGGGTATGTCACACAACAAGGGATTGGTAACATGTATTTAAAAATATCTGTGGTTAATAACCAACAAATTGATGACAAAAAGGTTAAAAAGATATTAAAAATAATATCAGAATAATAGTTCAATAAACTTTACGGTTCCGTAAATGGCACTAATTAATATGTAAATTCCTAATACAATTGAAAATTTTTGCATATTAGACAATCCCTTATTTTTACATTCGTTACATTCTTGATTTGACATATTTATATGTATGAGTAAAGATTTAATTCGTAGGGTTCTCTATCAATTCATGGATGAAGAACAAAAGAAATATAAGAAAAAACGTAAGATGAGTAAATCTTATTGTGAAAAAACCCCATGTAAGGATATGGGGTTCTCTCAGAAAGCGTCTTGTAGACCTTACAAAAATTGTTACAAGGATTAATTGTAGTGGTGTTCAACCACCTTTTCTCTGATTCCGTCTCTGTAAATTATTTCAAATTTAATTTTACCTGACTCCTCATAGATAGTCCAACTACCATGTCTTAATCCATTTTTAAAGTTAGCTCTGATATTAATTACTCCGTTAGTGTAGTAGGAAGTCCACGTTCCGACCATCTTTCCATTTAGGTAATAACCTTCTTCTTCTACTGAGCCATTCTTTCTAATTAGGGTGTATTCGATAACACCATCACCGTCATTATCGGTGTACAATGTTGTTTGTGAAAATAAGTAATTACTCATCAACATAAACATTACTAAAAACAACTTCTTCATTACTCTTAAATTTTGTTCGTTTATGTTAGAAAACTGTAAGATTCCTCTTAACATAAATATAACATTGAGAAATTAAAAGTGTATTTTGCAATGTTAAATTTTCATTTGAGGGGGTCATATATTATGGTTATGTTAATTCGTTGTTGTGGAGTAGACTTATTTGATTTTACCACTACATATTGTTAAAATTCTTAAATATGAAAAAAACAATTCTTGTTTTAATGTCGGCTATGATTTTGTTGTTGACATCGTCTTGTGAAAAAGAACCAAAACCAACTGATAAAACTTTCTTTGTAACTGAGGTGACTGTGGACGGAGTTACTTACAATAAAGTTGAAGGTATAATCAATGAAAACTTTACTATGACTCCTGGTCAGAATTGGATGATTTCAGGTGGTGTGTTTGTTGAAGATGGAAATACTTTA
>Ga0070751_1000842_pt1 | contig 18647 bp, 25 predicted proteins | sample VirMetDEL_Aug_28_FD_78514 | JGI IMG/M metagenome (GOLD analysis project Ga0070751, IMG submission 78514) | Aqueous microbial communities from the Delaware River and Bay under freshwater to marine salinity gradient to study organic matter... | ecosystem: Environmental > Aquatic > Marine > Coastal...
AAAATACAAATTCTATAACAGATACAATTACTATAACTGAGACAGAATATATTTTTGTAACTGATACTGTAATTGAAACAGAATACAACTATTCTGTAGATACAATTTATATAATACAAAGTGATACAGTTACTATATATGAGTTTATAGAAATAGATTGTGAAACAGGTTTACCTTGTAGTGAAATTAAAAATGAAGAATGTAATGTTTACATCCCTAACGCCTTCACCCCAGATAATGATGGATATAATGATGGGTGGGAGATAATACTAGATCCTGAATGTTGGACTGATGTTAAGGTTCAAGTAATAAGTAGATGGGGAAATATAGTATGGGAATCTTATGATGTAAATAACTTAGTTTGGAATGGTAATTTTAGAGGGGGTGATTATTATGTACAAAATGAAATGTATTTGTGGTGGTTCCAAGCAAGAAAAGTAGGGACAGCTGAAGTAAAAGAATTAAGAGGACACGTTACAATTTTACGTTAACTTGATTTTTTCAAAAATTGTTCGTAAAGTTATATCAAATTTATTAATCAAATGAAAGTTACGCTATTAAATGTTACACCAAATGCTGAAGACCACATTGTGGAGGTTGCACGTGTATCTAGTTCACGTAAGGATAAGAAAGCTAAACCGGAAGGCCTTCTTTCATACTTGGTACGACACAAACACTGGTCACCGTTTGAACATGGTCACGCGACGTTCGAAATTGAAACTTCCAAAGCCATCGGCATCCAGCTCATTCGTCACCGTTCGTTTTCTTTTCAAGAGTTTAGCCAACGATATCAAGATGTTAATAAACTAGAAGATATTTTTGAACCCATTGAGCTTAGAGCACAATGTGAAGATAATAGACAAAGTTCAACAGAAATAATTAATCCTGAAATTTTTAATAACAATCAAAGTTATTTTAAAGGTAAAGCATCTGAAGTTATAGATGCTCATTTAAAAAGAACTCATGTTTTATATAATGAGCTTTTAGAAGCAGGAGTAGCTCGTGAACAAGCTCGTATGATTCTCCCACTTGCTACAACTACCAAAATTCATATGACAGGTAGTATTCGTAGTTGGATTCATTTTCTTGAACTTCGAGATGATGAACATGCACAAAAAGAAATCCAACTTGTCGCGAAAGAAATAAAGCGCATATTTATCAATGAATTTCCAATAATCTCAAAAGCACTAGAATATGAATTGCCCAACGAGACAACAAATTGAGTCTACAGTAAAAGCCAAAGGTTACAAATGGTTTGAAAGTGGAGATTACAATTTAAACATAGTAGGAGTTAGAAACTCTGAAACATTAAACGAAGTAACTAATAAATTTGATGACTACATGACTGTCTCCTATAAGGTAGATGGTATGTGGAATTATAATTGCTTCAGATGCACAACCGACCCAGGCAAGTATTGGGTTGAAAATATTATGAAAGAATCAGGTGTTGCTATTTTAAAGCCTAATCAATATAGAGGCTCACATCAAATAGGTTTACACCAAGGAAAATATGAGGCACTACGTCAAGTTAAGCCGGTCCAAGTCTATAGAGACAACAATTTAGATGTTTGTTATGATTTAAATGAAGAAGATATCGAACAGGGTATTTTTGGAATTAATATTCATAGAGCAACAAAGTATGAGGGTAGAACTTCTACCCAAATCGACAAATGGTCCGCAGGTTGTCAAGTAATTGCTTCTAATGATGATTGGCAAGACTTTATGGGTCTTTGTCGCCAATCTAGAGATATCTGGGGTAATTCGTTTACCTATACTCTTATTGAGTCAGATGATATCACAGCGTAAAGGGGGTTAGTACCCCTTTTTTGTTATGAATTTCAAACCAATTTTTATAAACCAAAAACAAAAACAAATGAGACAAATTTTTAGATTTGCCTTAGTGGGAGTTCTTTGTTCGATCTCTTCACTAACTTTTGCCCAAATCACGGGCAAAGTAACAGATGCTACTACAGGTGATGGCCTGCCAGGAGCAACAGTTGTAATTGAAGGTAACACCACTGGTACTTCTACCGGTGCAGATGGTACTTTCAAAATGGACGTAACACCAGAGGGAACTTTGGTGGTAAGCTTTATCGGTTATGAAACGGCTAACTTGACAGCCAAAACCGATATGGGAACAATTTCTTTACAACCTACAGCATTAGGTTTAGCAGCAGCTTCAGTTGTCGCTAACGTAATTGATGTTGCTAAGGTTAGAGAAACTCCCGTAGCTGTATCTACAATCTCTCCTGCTGAGATTGAACTAAAAGTAGGAAACCAAGAGTTTCCTGAAATTATGAATTCTACCCCTGGCGTTTACGCCACTAAGCAGGGAGGTGGATATGGTGACTCACGTATTAGCCTACGTGGTTTCGATCAAAGAAACACATCATTCCTTATTAACGGACAACCTGTTAATGATATGGAAAATGGATGGGTTTATTGGTCAAATTGGCAAGGTTTAACTGATGTTGCTTCAGGTATCCAAATCCAAAGAGGTTTAGGTGCTTCTAGACTTGCAGTTCCATCTGTTGGTGGTACTGTTTCTATTTTTACTAAAGCTGCTGATAAAGAGCAAGGTGGTAGTGTTGCCCAAACCATTGGTAATGATGGTTACACTAAAACTTCTGTTAACTACAATAGTGGTAAAAACGAAAATGGATTTGCTACCTCATTCTTGTTAAGCAAGTGGGCGGGTAACGGATACGTTTACGGAACACAAGGTGAAGGTTGGACTTACTTTGGTGCTTTGGGATATGAACCAGAAGGCTCCAAGCACGCTATGAACTTGTCAGTTCTTGGAGCAGGTCAATGGCATCACCAAAGAGATGCTTGGGTTTCAATCCGTGACTACCAAAACTTTGGTGAAGAAGGAATTGATCGTCGTTGGAACACAGATGCAGGTTTCTTAGATGGTGAAGAGTTCTCTATGAGAAGAAATTTCTACAATAAACCACTCGCTACTTTCAATTGGGATTGGGATATTAATGAAAACCTTACCCTTAACACCTCAGTTTATGGTTCAGCTGGTAGAGGTGGTGGAACAGGACCTCGTGGTCAATACTTCCGTAATGGAGACATTAACAACCATCCTTATAATGCTGATTTAACACAACACTACTTAGAAGATAGTTTAGGTGTTCGTGATGCTGATGGATTCATTGATTTTGATGCTGTTGTAGCTGCTAATATTGCTACCACTACAGGATATGGTACCTCAGATACAACAGGAATGTATACAAATAGCCCATTCTATGGTCAATTAATTGGTTCTAATGGGTATAATGATGCTGATGTAAACAGAGCAGTTGAAATTCGTAGGGCCTCTATGAATTCACATAACTGGGTAGGTGCTATTTCAAACCTTGAATACAATAAAGACAATTGGAGAGCATCTGTTGGTCTTGATCTTCGTAAATACAAAGGCTTCCATTACAGAGCACTTAATAATTTAATGGGTCTTGATGGTTACTACTCAACTGGTAATAAAAACAGTATGGGTCAAGTTATCAATACAACAATTGAAGCAAGCCCATTCAACAACACTGGTCTAAATGGTCCTAAACTTGATTACTACAATGTAGGTGTTGTAGGATGGACTGGTGCTAATGGTTTAGTTGAGTATAACGATAACGATAAAATAACAGCTGTTGTACAAGCAGGTATCTCTAATCAGTCATACCAAAGAGAAGATTACTTTGACCAACCTAACAACCCTATCTCAGACGTAGCTAACCTTATTGGTGGTTATGTAAAAGGTGGTGCTAACTACAATATTGATGAGGCCTCTAACGTTTTCTTCAACACAGGTTTGATCTCACGTCAACCTCTATTTGATGCTGTTTTCCCAAATTATGCTAACAACATCAATGAAGATCTTGAAAACGAAAAAATCAAATCACTTGAGTTAGGATATGGTTACACTAGTGATAATTTTACTGCTAATGTAAACGTATATGCTACTAATTGGGGTAACAGATTTATCTCTAGAGGTGTTGATGTTGCTGTAAACGATTCAACAGTTGTTGAAGGTAACGCTCAGTTTAGTGGTATTAATGTTCAACATAATGGTGTTGAATTCGAAGCTACTTACCGCCCAACTAATAAGTTGAAAGTTAAAGGTATGCTCTCAATGGGTGATTGGAAATACACCGATAACTTTAACGCTGAAATCTTTGATGATAATAATAACCAAATTGGTAATGCTACACTTTACACTGAAGGTGCTAAAGTTGGTGATGCTGCTCAATTCACTGCTAACCTAGGTGCTGACTATAGAATTAACAATGATGTTACTGTAGATTTAGGTTACAGATTTGTTGATGGTTTATATGCTGATTACAGCATCAACAGCTCAGCTTTCTTAACTGAAGATAATTTAGGTGCTCTTAAACTCCCTTCATATGGTTTGGTTGATTTAGGTGCTACTGCTAAGTTTGATTTATTTGGAAACAAAGCATCTTTTAGAGTTAACTGTAATAACTTATTAGATACTACATACATTGCTGAATCAAATACTAGCATCCATGCTGATGAAAATTCAACTACATGGAATGGTGTTGATACACGTAACTTTGTATGGTTCGGATTTGGACGTACTTGGAATGCTTCGTTGAAATACACATTCTAATAACGTATAAAACAATTTGGAAGGCTACTCCCTTAACGGGGGGTAGCCCTCTAAATTTTATATTTTAGTAAAATGGAACAAGCAATAAGTGAAAAAGACTTAGACTTTAAATTAAAGTTAATAGCTAAAAAAATTAATGACGAACATAAAGATGATCCTACCCCTGTAGTATTAGTTTGTATACTAAATGGTGGATTTATGTTCTTTAGTGATTTGGTAAAACAAATTACAATCCCTATTGAAATAGATTTTATTCGTTGCAAATCTTATTTTGGTAGAAAACAAGGTGATTTAGTAGTTAGTAAAGACTTAGAAACCAAAATCAAAGGTAAGCATGTTTACCTTGTAGATGATATCCTAGATTCAGGCAATACTATGAAAGCAGTTTCTAAATTTCTTTCAGTTAAAGAACCAAAAACAGTTACTCCTGTTGTAGCAATTTATAAGGAAAGCGGGGATTTTGATAAAGTTTATCATATCTTATATCAACCTACTGATTCTGTATTTGATCCTTGGTATATAGGTTATGGTATGGATGATGATAAGGGCCACAATAGAAATTTAAGTACAATTTATACTATATAATGGAAAACAAACGAAGAAAGTTACACAACGATATTGAGTGTGTACCTACAGGTTATGCAAATGGGGCTGCAATGGATCGTCCACTTACCCCCCATGAAAAAGAAGTTATGATTAATGAAGCAGCAGATGCCTATAGTAGGTTTCTAGATGCTTTAAAATGTGATTGGAGAAATGACCCCAATTCAATGGAAACCCCAAAACGAGTAGCAAAGGCATATGTAAATGATTTATGGGCGGGTAGGTATGATGGATTCACTGATATTACGTCTTTTCCTAGTGATGGTTATGACGGTATCGTCATTGAACGTAATATTCCCCTTACTAGTATGTGTTCCCATCATCACCAAACTATTCGTGGAGTTGTCCATATTGGTTATGTTGCAGGTGCAGAAGGAAGAGTAATTGGTTTGTCCAAATTAAACCGAATTGTAGAACATTTTGGTCGTAGAGGAGCAATCCAAGAACAACTTACATCAGCCATCCACCAAGGTGTAGAAAAAGTATGTGAAGGTAATTTAGGGGTTATTGTTACTGTAGTTGCAACCCACAACTGTGTAAGTTGCAGAGGAATTAAGCACTCAGGTGCAGCAATGGTTACCACTAAAGCAAGTGGAGTATTTAGAGATGATAGTAATCAATCCCGTAAAGAGTTTTTTGATAGTCTAAAAATTAATAATGGGGGACACCAAATCTAATAAAAAAGTTATTATAACTTATGGTATAGGCCAATCCTATATTGATAATTGTGAAATATTAGCGAGTTATTTATTAAAATATACTCCCTATGATATTATTATATATTATGGTAATGGTTCTGTTTCTGATTTAAATTCTTCCCGTTTACAAAAAATAAATTTATCATCTTTTAATTTTTATAGTGAAGCTGTAGTAGATGGTAAAATGGAATTTACCATTACCCCTATAATTACTCAACTTGCTTTAGATTCTTATGATGAAGTAGCTTACTTAGATAGTGATATTCAAGTTACCCCATATATTAAAAATATATTTAAAGAATTTGATAATATATCAGACTACCCATTAGCATGTAGGTACCCTTGGTTTTATACCCAAGTAAATGGAAAAGATTGGATTGGAGATAAGATAAAACAAAATATACTTTACCGACAACTTACCCCTACTTTAGGGATATCATGTCATATTGCTAATAAAAAGTGTTTACCTTTTATAAATGAATGGGTAGAATTAACTAAAAAATTAACTAAAAATTCTTCTGAACAAGGGGTTCATGAAGAAGCAGTATTTAATGCTTTAGTTTGGTCTAAAGGAGGGAATAAATGGATTCCTTCTAAATTTGCTTGGGTCCCTAATCCTGAAGCTATATTAGAAGCTGAAGAAATATATTCTTCACCTAAAGGAAAACCTCACCATCCTGATAAAAGTAATCCTGCTTTTCTTTTAGAAAAAAATAGTTGGGGTGGGGGTCTGTCTTGTATACCTTTAAATAAAAATGAATTTTGGGGGTTACATACTATAAAAAATATAGATAAAGTTAAAAAAGCATATTTATACATAGAAAAACATTTTAAGTTATGAATAAACAATTAGAGTTATTTACCAAAGTCCCTTTTGTTGATGAAGTGGAAGAGTTTAATCAATTAATGAATAAACCAAACAATTATGAACCTATTATACCCGAAGCAAAAGAGTGGGAGTTCGTTTACAACTTCGTATTGGAGGAACTTGAGGAATATAGAGAGGCATGTCAACGAGGTGACATCGTTGAGGTTCTGGATGCTTTGTGCGACATTGCTTACGTCTCATTGGGGAATGGAGTTATGTTACACGGTCTTAAGGATAAAATTTGGCCCGCCTATCAAGAAGTTCAAGCCTCTAACCTATCAAAAGCTTGCTCGAGTGAAGATGAGGCACGAGCAACAGTTGAAAAGAGATCCGAAGAGCAAGGTGAGCCCTGCCACTATGAAAAGGTTGGTAGTAAGTATATTGTTTACCGCTCGCGTGATCGTAAAGTAATGAAAAACATAAACTACTTTAGACCAAATCTCAAACAGTTTTTTACTAAAGATGAATTAAAATGAGTGATGGATTAACAGAAACCTATAAAGGAGCATATCAAACTTATAAAAAACTCCCTACAACTACCCCTAACATTAAAAATATAAACAAAATGCCAGACCAAAAATGGCATCGTGTTCTTTCATTTATAAAATCAGGGATACGTATATTGGGGTATGGTTTTATTCCTTTTAACATATTAACAGCTGTTATTTTACTTATATTAAGTGAAGTAGTAGGTATAATCGAAGAATTAGTATGAAACAATTATTATATTTCTCAGCACCTTGGTGCCAACCTTGCAAAACACTTGGACCTATCATGGATCAAGTATCACACCAGGCAAAAGTAAGAAAAATTAACGTAGATAATAGTCCTGAAATGGCATCTCATTATGGGGTACGAAGTGTACCTACTGTGATTTTGATTACAGAAATGGGTGAAGAAAAAGGTAGACTTGTAGGAGTACAATCAGGTCAAGCCTATCTCGATATGTATAATCAAAATTAATGCTTAAGAAGCTACAAGAAAGAATATTCCCTTTTGTAATAGCATTAAGCGCCTTATCAGTTTCGGCATCAGCAGCATTTTACTCAGTTACAGGATTAAGTAAATTGTTTGCGGGCGCCTCAACTGAGGTGCTTATAATGGCAGGTTCTTTAGAAGTAGCTAAATTAGTAATTGCTTCTCTCCTTTATCAATATTGGGATACAATTAACAAAGGACTTAGAGCTTATTTAGGTGTAGCTTGTCTTGTCCTTATTTTAATAACTTCAGCTGGTATTTATGGTTTTCTATCTTCAGCATATCAAGAAACTGCTGCTTTAGCAGGTAATATTGATGCCCAAGTTGCTCTTGTAGAAACTAAAAGGGACAATGTTAAAGAACAATTAGCGGTATATAATGAAGAAAAATCTTCTATTAATACTGCTGTGGCTTCATTGCGAGATGGCTTATCTAACAATGTAATACAGTATAAAGACCCTGAAACGGGTGAAATAATAACAACTACCTCCAGCTCAACTCGTAAAGCTCTAGAAAAACAACTTGACCAAGCAATTGAACGTCAAATTCAAATTAATACTAGAGTAGATGATTTAAACCAACAATTATTTGAATACGAAACTGAAATAGTAGAAATCCAAACTGGAAGTGACGTTGCTAGTGAATTAGGACCACTTAAATACTTATCAGGTTTAACTGGTTTAGGTATGGATAAAATAATAAATTATCTTCTTTTAATAATAATTTTTGTATTTGATCCTTTGGCCATATCTTTAGTAGTAGCTGCAAACTTTGCTTTTGCACAATTAAGAAATAAAGATGAAAATGAACCTAATGAAGCTTTAAAACAAGCTTTTGAAAGACATAAAGAAGAAGTTGTAAAAGAAGAAAAACCCTTAGAAGTATATGGAGAAAAAAATCCACCTTCACCCCCACCTCCACCCCCTCCAAAAAAAAAAAGAAGGTTTCGAATGACTCCGAACTAACAATAGATTATAATTAAGTTATGTACAAAAAATGTTATGCTGAATATGCTGGTAAAAACCGGTATAAAATACATTTATGGGAAGAAGATAATTACAATATAGTTCCTTGGAGTAATCCTGCTTATGTTGAATGTTCTGAAAACGAAGCCCAATACCAAGGCTTGAAGGGGGAATGGTTAAAGAAAACCTACAAATGGGATAAAGATACCCCTGGCCTCCACTTTCATGACATGCCTGCTTACCAAAAATTTCTTATTGAAAAATATGGAACTAATGATGAAGTGTCTAAAGGACACCGTGAAGTATTTTTTGATATTGAGATTGAAATGGGTGGGGCACTTACAGAAGAGTATATTAAAGAAGCCCCTAAACCAGTAACTTCAATTGCTTGGTATGATAAAACACCTGATGAATGGGTAATTCTTATTTTAGATAAAAAGAATCAAATCAAACATACTAAAGGGCATAAAGAAATTATCCCATGTGCTAGTGAAGAAGAACTACTTAGTAAGTTTATAGAAAAATTTAGGGAAATAAACCCAGATATTCTTGTAGGATGGAATAGTGATTATTTTGATATTCCCTATCTTTATTTTAGAATTAGTAGAGTATTAGGTGAAGATTTTGCTAATGCTTTATCTCCTATAGATGTTGTAAAAGACGAAAGTGCTTGGAACCGCAACGGATGGCTCAATATTGCAGGAGTTGAATCATTAGACTATATGAAATTACATAAAAAGTTTAGTTTCCGAGATGAACCATCAATGAGGTTAGATGCTATTGGAGCTAAGTATGTTGATTTAGGTAAAGTTGAATATGACGGTAATCTAGATCGTTTATTTGAAGATGATATCCAAAAGTTTATTCAATATAACTTTCGAGACGTAGAAATACTTAAAGCATTAGATGAAAAATTTGAGTATATTGGTCTTGTAAAAAATCTATCTCATAAAGGAAAACACAATTATGGAGAGGTTTATGCTAACACTAAAACCCAAGACGGAGCAATTTCAGCCTATTTGTTAGGACAAAATATTGTCCCACCTGCTAGAGATAAAAACCCAATTCATAAAAAAGGTTATGCAGGTGGTTATCTATTTTGCCCTGCTGCTGGTTTGTATAAGTATATGTTTGATGAGGACCTAACTTCACTATATCCTTCAATTATCATGTCTCTTAATATTGGTAAAGAAACATATGTTGGTAGGGTAATGGATTTGTTTGATGATCGGAATAATCGTTTAGGGCTAAATGATCTTAAAGCAATGGACCCTAATAAAAAATTATGTGTTGAAAACCCACAACGCAAACAAACTTATATCCCCTGTAGCGAGGTTATTGAAACTATAGAAAATAACAACTTAGCTATATCAGCAAATGGGGTAATGTTTAGAACAGATAAACCATCTGTACTATCAACTATACTTGCTAAATGGTTTGATGAGCGAGTGGAATATAAAGGTTATATGAAAAAAGCATATAAAGCTGGTGATAAAGAAAAGGGTGCGTTTTGGCATCAACGTCAACACACAATGAAAATTTTGTTAAATAGCTTGTATGGTGCAACTGCTCTTGGTAGTTTTAGATATGGTAACGTAATCCTTAGTGAAGCAATTACACTTTCGGGACAGCGTATTATCCAGGAAAGTGCTTTATGTGCTAATAGACATATGAATAAAGTAATTAGAGGAGAAGTAAAACTATGATACACTTAGAAGAAACACCTTGGTGGATATGTGACGAAGGAGATAAAAATTTCTGTGCTTATGTAGACACAGACTCAAATTACTTTAACGCTGAACCCCTCTTACTACACCTCTACCCAGATTTTGAAAGTAAAACTGATGAAGAAAAAGACGATCTGCTTGAACAAGTCGCGCTTAAGTATCAGGACATCATTACTGCCCATTATGATGAGTTGGCTAGGGACTGCTTCAATGTCGGTACACATCGACTTGAAATGAAAACAGAGTGTGTTATCCGTTCTGCTTATTTTAGAGCAACTCGTAGATATGCTCAGTGGATAACTAAACAAGAGGGTATAGCTAAAGAATCACTAGATGTTAAAGGACTTGAGTTTAAAAAAGCTAATTTCCCTCCTATATTTGGAGATTTCTTTAATGATATTCTAGAACAAATTCTAAAAGGAGCAGATCAAAAACATATTGATAAGTTAATTTTAGATTTTAGGAATCATGTTATGTCTAAAGATTTAGATATAGCTAAACTTGGCAATCCTACCTCTGTAAAAACACTAAATGAGTATGTAGTTCGTAAACCTAGAGCAGGTGAGGTAATGACTGAACTTAAAAAAGGTGCTCCTGTTAATGTTAAAGCAGCAGTAAAATATAATGATTTGCTTAACTTTTGGGATATTAAAAACCATAGCCGAATAGTACAGGGAGATAAAATCAAATGGGTCTATTTAAAAGATAATCCCTACAAAATTGAACAAATAGGTTTCTTAACCTTTGACATGCCAGATAAATTTCGTACATTTCTTGAGGACTATGCTGATAGGAAAAAATCATTTGAAACTATACTACAATCTAAGTTGGAAGGGTTTTATAATGACCTAGGCTGGACATTAAATTTAAATCCAAACATAAATAAATTTTTTAGTTTCTAATGATATCAAAAAATAGATTACAATCAGTTATCTCTAAGTATTATCTTGGAGGTAAAGTAGAATCCGTTAAATGGGAAATTGAAGGAGGTACTTTAACTATCGACTTTATGGCTCCTACTAAGGATATGATTGGTAGGGTAATTGCTTGGGAATTTCCTATCACAACTGAGGGCACATTAGCTATCTTTAACACAACTCAACTTAATAGACTACTAAATGTACTGTCAGGTGATTTGGTACTTGATGCTGAAAAAACCAAAGCAATACTTACTAAACTTAATATCCAAGATGCCAAATCTACTATTAACTACTCACTTGCTGACCCACTTATGATACCTAAAGTAGGTGAAGTAAATGAAGATGTTCAATGGCAAGCTAGAGCTAATTTTGATAATGAAGACTTCCAAACGTTTATTAGAGCAGCAGGAGCTATCCAAGGAAATGAGCTTGTCACAGTAACACCTACACAAGATATTATTGGTAATTCCGTACTCCAGTTTACATTTGGTGAACGTATGGATTTTTCAAATAAAGTAGAATTTCACGTTGCAGCTAAATTTGAAGATAATGTTAGGGAAGATAATAAGATTCCCTTTAGTAGTGAAATGCTTAGAGAAATATTTAACGCTAACAAAACGTCAGATGAATGTCAAATGAGTTTTGTGGATGATGGCCTTCTTCGCCTTATCTTCAGATCCGAAGATGAGAACATAGACTCTATGTATTTTGTTGTACGAAAAGCAGATTATTAATATTTATAAACATGGCAAAAAGTAAATACGCACTTTCCTCAGGTTTTGTAATTTCATACCCTGAAGATCACCCCCAACATGGGAATGGGATTAAAGATTTTCTTATGAAAAAATACCCCAATGAAAAGGATGTAATAGATCAGTATTTTGATGAACAACGTATTACCTATAATGATGATACAGATGGGTTTTATGCCCAAGGAGGTACTACTTCAGATGGAACAAGAGTAAGTCCTGTTGGTTCTACTGATGATGAAGTAGAAAAGTGGGTTAGTGAAGATTATGAAGATTTTAGGGACAACAGAAGCCTAAATGAATGGACAAAGCGCCAATGGCAGCGTCGTGCAGGAATTCTTAAATAATTTGGTAATTTCTTAAAAATTACATATATTTATTGGTGACTTTAGGGCACCAACCTAGTTATTATAATTATTAACCGTCACCTTAGGGGACACAAAACAAAACAAAATGACACATTTACTATTAAACAGGGACTATGCTAGCCCTCTTGACGTACTCGTCAAAAACTTTTTCGACTCAACTGCAACATTTGAAGCACCAAGTCGCCCAACAGTAACACATCCAATTGATGTGTTTGAAGATGAAAATGGCCTTACACTCGAAGTAGCTTGTACAGGCATTGATAAAAAGGATGTAAATATTAATATTGAAGGAGATATCCTTAGACTTTCCTATGATAAAGGAAAACCAACTCCATCAACTAAAACTGAAGAGAACGGAGTCCGTTACTACCACTCAGGCATTAAAAAAAGTAACTTTAATCTGGGCTGGAAAATCTCTCGTAGGTTTAATTTAGCTAAAGCTAATGCTGAAATGGTAAATGGTTTGCTTATAATTAGTATTCCATTTGCACTTGAATCAAAACCAAAATCAATTACTATCAAGTAATTTACTTTAGGGTTGGTGTCCTGAAGATCCTTTCGTATATTCCCGCGTATTAGAAAAAACAGTTATGAATTTTATCAAAGACCCACTCCTCGGTGAGTATTTTATCCAAATTGATGAGTACAACTACTCTGTTTACAAAACAATTATGCCCGATAGTGGTACACCTTATGATTCCTGTATAGGACATTGTAGTAGTCTCGAAGCAGCACTTAATAAAATTGTTGATAATAAGATGAAGCAAAGTTCTTACACTAGTATTAAGAATTATATTATTGAACTTAGAAATATTAAAAACGAATTTAAACAACATTTTTTGTAATGGTAAAAGCATTATTTAATGGGGTTATTGTTAAACCCCTCGAAGAAGAAGAAAGTGTCCATGGGAACATTATTGTTCCTGATATGGGCAAGGAAAAAAACCTTAAAGGAGAAGTAGTATCTGTCGGTCCTGGTTATTACTCAGGTATGGGTAATTTTATAGAAACTACTGTTAAAGTAGGGGACATTGTACTTCTTCCCCAAATGGGACCTGTCAAAGTAGACTTTGAAAGAGAAGAATACTATATGATTGAAGAAAATAAAATTTTAGGAATTATTGAAAAATGAGTAAAATAACTATCGTAAACTACGGAGACGACTCCCGTAAAAAACTAATTAGTGGAGTTAATCAACTCGCAGATGCAGTCGTAACTACTTTGGGACCTAATGGTCGCAACGTTGTTATTCAAAATGAGCAAGGTACACCTCAAAGTACTAAAGATGGTGTAACTGTAGCTAAAGCAATTAAACTTGAGGATACTGTTGAAAACACAGGTGCTCAAATGGTTAAGCAAGCAGCTATTAAAACTGCTGAACAAGCAGGTGATGGTACTACTACTTCTACTTTGCTAGCCCGTGAAATGGTAAACGCTGGTATGCGCTACAGTGATAAAGGACATAACATTGTAGAAATTAAACGTGGTATTGATAAATGTGTTAAAGAGCACGTAAATTACCTCCGTGAAATTTCCCAAGATATCTCTAGTGAAGATCAACTCCGTCAAGTAGCTACCATCTCAGCTAATAATGATGAAGAGGTAGGTGAATTAATTGCTACTGCTATGGAAAAAGTAGGACGTGATGGTGTAGTAACTATTGAAGAGTCACGTACTGGTGAAACTTACCTTGAAACAGTAGAAGGTTTACAGTTTGATCGAGGCTATAAGTCACCTTATTTTGTTACTAATAATGACAATATGAGTTGTGTACTTAAAGATACAGCTATACTTTTCTTTAATGGTAGAATTACTACTGTAAAAGATTTGCTCCCACTCTTAGAAAATTTATCACAACAAGCAAAATCACTTCTTATTGTTGCTGAGGATATTGATGGTGAAGCACTTGCTACTCTTATTGTAAATAAAATGAGAGGCATTTTGAATGTATGTTGTGTTAAAGCCCCTGACTTTGGTGATCGTCGTACTTTACTTATGAATGACATGGCCACCCTTACTGGTGGTGTAGTTGTTGATAAGGATAAGGGTATGAAACTCGACAAGTTTGACCTAAACTGGTTAGGTGAGTGTCGTACTGTTACTGTTACTAAAGAACAAACCACTATAGTTGATGGTGCAGGTGAAGAAGAAGCTATCGAACGTTTGTGTACTGAACTTCAAACTCAAATTGAAAATTCTACTTCACCGTTTGAGGCTGAAAAACTCCAAGAGCGTTTAGCTAAACTTATAGGTGGAGTAGCTGTTGTTCATGTAGGTGGAAACACTGAAACTGAAATGCGTGAACGTAAGGATAGAGTAGATGATGCACTCCAAGCTACTAAAGCAGCTATCGAAGAAGGAATTATCCCTGGTGGGGGTATTGCACTCCTTAGAGCTGCTAATAGTGTGGCGTGCAAAAAAGTTATGAGCAACCCGGACCAAGCAATTGGATGTAATATCGTTAAATCTGCTCTTCGTAAACCCTTTAAACAAATCCTTAAGAATGCAGGAGTAGAAGATGCTTCTCAAATTGAGTTTAGTGTTACTTCTGGAGATAAAATTGGAACAGGTTATAATATTAAAACTGGTAAGTTTGATGATTTCCTTAAAAAAGGTATTATTGATCCTACCAAAGTTACGCGTTGTGCTCTAGAAAATGCGGCTTCAATAGCAGGTACTATTTTGTTAACTGAATGTACTGTTGTTGATAAACCTCAAGAAAATAAAGATGAGGTTGGAGCTATGCCTGGAATGTTTTAATTTTAGCTAATGGCTGAGTTTGAAACAATAGAGCAAAAACAACTAATTGCCGAAAGGGTACCACCGGGAGACCGGTGGTCCCTCATCGGTAATAATACAGTTTACGAATCGCTTACGGATACATTAGAAGCATATTTCCAAAAAACTAAATTTAATAAAGCATTTTATCTTGATCCCATTGGAAGTGCTTTATATGCTGTAGACAGAGTTGAAGTAGAAATTGAGCAAGAACCAGTTAAGGAATATAGTTTTTACGGAGAATTTAGACAAGGAATATAATGGAAAATAGTTTGTGGGTAGAAAAGTACCGCCCTAATGTGCTTACAAATTATGTAGGTAATGAGCATCTAAAAAATATTGTTAAACGATATTTAGAAGAGAACGATATACAAAATCTAATCTTCTATGGACCCGCTGGTACAGGAAAAACTACACTCGCCAAACTTTTGGTTAAGAATCTTGATTGTGAGCACCTTTACATTAATGCCAGCGATGAAAGAGGTATCGAGACAATTAGGGATAAAGTATCGGGGTTTGCTAGTACTATGTCGTTTAAACCACTTAAAGTAGTTATTTTGGATGAGGCTGATTTTCTTACTATCCAAGCACAAGCTTCTCTCCGCAATGTCATTGAAACGTTCTCTAAAAGTACAAGGTTTATATTAACTTGTAACTATGTAGAGCGTATTATTGATCCTCTACAATCACGTTGCCAAGTACTTAAAATTGTACCCCCAACTAAAGGTGCTGTTGCTGCACACCTTTTTAATATCTTATCTAAAGAGAATGTACAACACAGTACTGATCACCTTAAAGATCTTGTAAACCAATATTACCCAGATGTACGTAAAATGCTTAACGTATGTCAAATGTCTACTAAAGATGGTGAGCTTGTATTAGATAAACAAACACTTGTATCATCTAATTATGTTGATAAAGTAATTGAATTATTGGTTAATCCAAATTCATTTAAACAAATTAGACAAGTAATTGCGGACTCTAATGTAAATGATTTTGAAGCGCTATATAAAGCTTTATATGAGCGTATGGACGAGTATACATCACGTCCTGCAGAAGCAATTATTATTATTGAAGAATATATGTACCATTCAAATTTTCGAATTGATAAGGAAATCAACATAATGGCATGTATTTCTAAACTACTTGAAATCTCTGGTAAAATTATTTTAAAATGAACCGAGTAGAATTAATTAATAAACTTATACAAAAACACAATTACCAAAGGTATTTAGAAATAGGAGTAGATAATGGGTGGTGTTTTAATCAAATCCAATGTGCCCACAAAGATGGAGTAGATCCTGGATCTGATGATAATGCTACAAGTCATGGGGGAAATAATAGTTTTAAAGTAGAAGTAACCTACCCCATAACCTCAGATAATTTTTTTAAAAAATACGCACCTTCATTAGAAAAATATGATATTATTTTCATAGATGGGCTTCACCACTCAGACCAAGTTGATAAAGATATACAAAATTCTTTAAAATATTTAAATAAAGAAGGAAGTATCATACTACACGATTGTAATCCTTTAAGTAAAGAATCCCAAATTGTACCTAGAATACAATCATATTGGCATGGTGATGTGTGGAAAAGTATTGTAAAATTTCGAAACAATTTTGATATAGGATGCATTACCATCAATACAGATTGTGGGCTAGGAGTAATAAATTCAAATCTTCCTAAAGGCCCTACATTTAAATTCCCCAATAAGTTAACTTACGAATGGTTAGAACAAAATCGTACCGAAGCTCTTCATTTAGTAAATATTGAAGTAGGTAAATACTTATTAAATGTTATATAAAAACATATTTGAATTTGGAGAACGAATGTTTCTATTGTATCGTACCGCTAAGGTTACTGATAAATTAGATCCCAACTTATTAAAAAAATATTGGCACTGTGATACTGTGCTTAAAAAAGAAGAATTATATTACTTTTGTAACGAAATTAAAACAATAAATTATGAAGAAATCAGAAATGACAGCTCAACAACCACAACTTGATTTGAGCAAAACTACCTCAATCACCACTGAATCTGGGGATCAAATATTTAAGCAAGGATTTATCTTGCGTAAAGTATCCCGTTTCATTACAGGTGGTGAGGATGCTGTCCTCCCTATCCCAGTATTTTATGACGGGGCTACAGGAAAAATTTACTCGGAAACTCTCCCACCTGAATTGAGAGACGAGTATGACACTTTTTGATTGGCTCAAAGAGTTAACAGGTAAAAAACGAGATTGGGACTCCTTCTCGGACAAAGAGAGGGAGTCCTTTAATCCCTATATGGTTAATCGTTTTTTATCTATGCACCAACCCTTTGTTGAGTTGGTAAATTATGTCCAAACCATACCTTATACTGATAAGAAGAAATATTATACAGTGTATTGTGGTTTACTCCCTAAACAAAATGTTTGGTTAAAATATATTAAACCTAAAATGAAACAACCTAGTAAAAAATTATTAGATACAATTGCTTCTTTATATGAGGTTTCTACCAAACAAGCAGCTGATTGGGTAGACATACTTGATAAAAAATATATTAAGGAAGCACTCCAACAACAGGGCTTACAAAAAGACGAAATCAAAGAATTATTTAAATAATGGACAGCATAGTCACTTCAGTAATTAAACAATTTGAAACCCGTTCCAAAATGGGTGAGCAAAAATATGGAGTTAATATGGACCGAGAGGACCTACAATTCCCAGAATGGATTACTCATATGAAAGAAGAATTAATGGATGCCATACTTTATTTAGAAAAATTAGAAAAAATATATGGCAAAGAAGCCCCAAATACTTAAGGAGATACAAAATAAGGAATTACCTGAGGTAAATTACGCTTACCAAAAGACAATTTCTTACTCCCAAATGTCCATGTATAGGAGTTGCCCACACAAGTGGGCACTCCAGTATAAAGACGGACACTACCAAAATGAACAATCCATTCATTTTACCTTTGGTACTGCTATGCATGAAGTGATCCAAGATTGGCTTACGGTATTGTATGAACAATCAGGAGTAAAAGCAGATGCTATGAATTTAGAGGAATTATTCCAAGAAAAATTTATAGGCCTATACAAAGAAGGATACAAACAAAATAAAGATACTCACTACTCATCCCCAGAGGAATTACGAGAGTTTTTTGAAGATGGTGTAGCTATACTTGAATTTCTTAAAAAAAAACGTAAACAATACTTTGGTAACCGTGGTTGGCATCTTGCAGGTATTGAGTTACCAATTGTAATGAACGTTGGTAGAAATTTAGTGTACAAGGGTTTTATTGATCTCGTATTATATCATGAACCCACAAACAAATTTTATGTATACGATATAAAAACGTCTACTAGGGGATGGAA
>Ga0070751_1000843_pt1 | contig 18643 bp, 30 predicted proteins | sample VirMetDEL_Aug_28_FD_78514 | JGI IMG/M metagenome (GOLD analysis project Ga0070751, IMG submission 78514) | Aqueous microbial communities from the Delaware River and Bay under freshwater to marine salinity gradient to study organic matter... | ecosystem: Environmental > Aquatic > Marine > Coastal...
ACCATATCGTCTCATAGATTATGCGACGGCTCAAAGCATCCTAGCATGTCATAATCATATTCTAGTGTGCAAAGTTATTGAGACAAATATAAGAGATGCTCGAACCGGATTAAACGAATACCACCTGATAGCCATAGACGGCATGGAAGCTTTTAAAGAACTGGAAGACCGTCAGAATAAACTTAGGCAAGAAAAGATTAAGCAGTGGTCTTTGAGCGATAAGGAACGAAAAAAAGTGACTGCAATCCTGACTTTGGCTGGAATAAAGCAGAAAGACCAGCGCAAAATTTTAACCGACCAAAAACTATTCAACCAATACAAACAGCTTTTGAACATGTGATAACACTACGTTCCAGTTACTTCTCTACATTTTCTTCATTTTCTATTTAAATAACATCTAAACAGCCCCAAACTTTAACAATAGATACCATCCTACTTTTACTAGTGGGATGGTTTTCTCTTTTCTAATATCTAAAATGAAAACTTTTCTCTTTAATCTACTATCGGCTTTCTTGTTATTAAATATCACAATTTTTTTATGTATTAGCTTTTTAACTAATAACGAGCAGCATTTCAATCTTTTACTTCACTTGCTATCTATTCCATCATCTTTATTGGTAGCAATCATTCAAACATCTTCTAGTAACGATTAGAAACTTAAAACTATGTCCAATCAAATAACATTCGATCATCAAGTATATAATGACGACTTGGTTCAAGTATATACAGAACAAGAACGAGCAATAGAAAAAGCATTACCTACTTTAAGAGATGGTAAATCTATTTATCTACAAGGTGGAACTGGTAGTGGTAAAACATTTGTATTAGGTAAACTCCTCCGTCTCTTAATAGATGAAAGACAATGGCAAACCGTTTTGATAGTAACCCCAGCTTCAGTCAAATATCAAATGATCCACGACTTATGCAACAAGTTTAAATTTAAAGATGATAAACGTATCTTTATTGTATCATATAATGATCTTAAAGCACAGATGGGTGAAATGTGGACATGCAAAGAATGGAAAGAGTATAAGATTTATGAGCAAGAAAAAGATGCAATTACGGGTGAATACAGACCTGTATTAGATGCTAAAGGTGAGCCAGTTGTTAAATCTACTAAGCGCGAACTTGTATCTATTGAATGGAATGATTGGCTCATTAAGCCCGATCTAATAGTATTAGATGAAGTTCAGAACATCAAGAATCATGGATCTATGCAAACAAAGATGATGCTACAAGCAAAAAAGCAATTTCCAGATGCACAATTTATAGGAATGTCTGCTACACCTGGACAATGTATAGATGAACTACGCAATCTTACACTTCTATTATCTCCACCATGTGATCCAAAGCTCAAGTATATGCTATCAGACCCATATACATATATGGCTGAAACACCAGAAGATAAACGTGATGTTATTAATAAAGATACATGGCGACCATTTGCTGCACTTCTATGTATGCGCTCTGCTCCAACTGATTTTAATATGGCTGCTATTAAAAGATGGACGGAAGCATTAGGTGATCAATTTGTTCGTATAGAAACTGCTCGCATGAAATATAAATGCAAGATTGAGCATGTTTGTCTACAATTTGAAAATGATGAAGAACGGCAAAAGGTAATGGATATATTTAACGACTTGCTTCAAGCATTAGAAGAACTTGATCCTAATGATGCAAAGTATCATGTCAATGTATTAGTAGCAATGCTTAGATACAGACAAGCAAGTGAACTTGTAAGAGTTCCACGAATGCTACAAAGAGCGCAACATCTAATGCAACAAGGATATGCTCCAATAATAGGAGTTAACTTCAAAGAAACTATTAATGCTATCTTTGAACAAGCGGATAAGTATGGAATAGATCAAGCCCGCATGTCATTAATAGATGGTTCGCTGTCTCAAAAGCAGAAAGCAGAGCACAAAGCAGCATTTCAATTCGGTAAATCAGATGTGATGGTGTTAAATGTAAAAGCTGGCGGGGTAGGTTTATCTATTCATCACAATCCACAAAATATAGATAAGACAAAACCTCGTGCTGTTATTCTACCACCTGTTTGGTCTGGAATAGATATGGTTCAAGTATTAGGACGTGCATATAGACGTGATAATGTTTCAGATGTATATCAAGAGATATTATGGTATGCTGGAACTATTGAAGAACGTGTTTGTTCTCTAATGGGTGATAAAAGTAAAGCAATGGGTGGAGTTGCATCTTCTCGTGAACCTTGGCGTGCTGCATTTGTTGATCTTGTTGCTGAAGATACAGGAATACGAATTGATAATGAAGCAATAGATCGTCAACAAATAGCTGAAGATAGACAAGGTGATGATGGTGAAGGTGTATCTATGGCATTTGATTTAGTAGGTGAGAATATCGAATAACATTTATTACCAGAAGCTTCAGATTAAATTTTGGCAACAAATAACTGATACATACAAACAACTATTAGAAATGGAGAAGAACTAATGAGCTATCATTACATACAACAACTAAAAGAAGAAAATGAAGCGTTGAAAAAATCGTGCCGCGACTATTCATCTACTATACTATCTTTAAATAATAAGTTAAGGGAGCAGGATAGATTAATAACACATCTCCGTAATGTTATTGATCAGAAGAATCACAGGATTCTCAAGTGTATAGAAATAACTGAAGATATATTAAGTTAAATAAATCCCTCATGAAACCGCAAGACATACACAAACTAATGCATGAAGCTACACTTATGTTAAATAAAACAGGTGTAGCAGGTGCAGCACAGAAGCGTATATTAGATTCATTCATTACACAAGATCCGGATATGCTTCATCTTAAAAAACTAGCAAAGCATCTATCAAATAAAGATGTGCCGGTTCTAATAGAAGGAGAGACGGGAACAGGTAAAGAACTAATAGCACAAATTCTACATACAGGTAAATTAGGACGATTAGTAGCAGTTAACTGTGGAGGTATATCTCCGCAACTATTAGAGTCTGAATTTTTTGGTCATAAGAAAGGATCATTTACTGGTGCATTTACTGATCGAATAGGTCATTTTGAGATGGCTAATAATGGCACACTCTTTCTTGATGAGATAGGAGAACTACCTATTGAACTACAAGCCAAACTTCTACGTGTTCTTGAAACTAAAACTATTACAAGAGTCGGGGAAAGTGATGAGCGACCTATTAATTGTAGAATAGTAGCAGCTACTAACAGAAATTTACTTGAATATAGTAGTTTTAGAAATGATCTTTACTACAGGTTAAGTGTTATAGTTCTTAAAACTAAACCACTAAGAAAGAGAAAAGATGACATACCACTATTAATTAATAAGTTCTTGAAAGATGAAGGCGCGGACTTTAATAGTATTTATGGCGACAAATTGGAGAAACTAAAAAACTATGCCATGCATGGACAGTTTTCTAATGATTATGCTTATAATGAGGTAATGAAATATGAGTGTGATAAATCATGGCCAGGCAACATTAGAGAATTAAAGAACTACATCACCCGCAAACTTATATTAGCAGAAATGGAACAAGATGAAAACTAAAGAAGCTATTAAGAAATATAAGGAACTTAAATCAGCTGATGATAAAGCTGATTTAATAATAAATTTTATTAATGATCAAATACAAGATTATTTTAATTTAGTTAAAGTTAGAAAAATCAGAACAGATGGAGGAATGTATAATTTATTACAGGAACAACACGACAAGTTTAAAAACTTTACAATGAGGATAAATAGAAATGATATTAGTTTTTTATTTATTAACTCTTTGTTAGCTTATCTTAAAGTAACAGATAAAGACAGAGTAATAATCATGAGTAACATAAGAAGATGAAAACCCTCAATGAACTACAAGTCGGAGATGTTTGTGATGTCTTAAGAACAATTATTTGCAGCGAACAGATTAGATAAATACTATGGACATAAAAGATGTTACAGATCAGATAGATCCAGAACAATGGAAGCAGATACTAAAAGCAGCTTATTTCATTGAAGATAAAATGGCTGAACTAGGTTATGACAATTATGTAATAGGTCCAATTTGTTCAAGATCATTTGCAGAAAACTATTTCAATCTACAAAAAACACTAGAAGAAGATAAAGAGAAAGAGCAAAACTATGGCAATAACTAAAAGAGAGAAAAGAGATTTGCATATATTAATGCATCAGCTACGAGTAAGAGTTGATAATCTTACTAAAGGGAAAGAAAGAGATCATAATAAAGCATTGGAGTCTATTAATCTAGGAATAAATCAATTAAATTTAGCAGCAGCTAGAACTTATTTTGCTAACAACAAGCGTAATCTGAAAAGAAAGAAAAGAAATGAAAGATAAATTATATCAAGTTACAGTATATAATGTAATTAAAAAAGTAAACACTATAGATCTACTGCTTGTTACACCTGTAGATGTTCTCAATCTGTTACAACATCTACCATTTTGGGAACTATTATATGAAAAAGGTGGTTATGAATCTATCGCAGTAGCTACAATAGAAGATAATCACTTTCTTGAGTGGTCCATAAATAGTAGACCATTTGATTATTACTTAACTGTTAAACATCGTTATGTTTTTAACGAAATAACACAAGATCAACTACAATTAATAACAGATATATTATAAAACTATGAAGCTAAGAATTAAAGAACAACTAATAAATGGAACAGTATGCACAATCTATATTAAAGAAGATGCACAATATCTACCTAATATAGATGAGTGTGTTTTAGTTGAAGATAGTGGTAAACATATCAAGTTAAAGATAACAGATATCACAATTAACTACATCAACGATACAATAACAGCAATAGGATATAGAATATCATGAACATTTTCTATTTATCAATACATCCACATACAGCGGCGCAACAATTACATGATAAGCATGTAGTTAAAATGATACTGGAGTCGGCGCAGATGCTTTCCACTTATTATCATCACACAAAACAAGATATTCCACTATATCTACAAAAGCAATTATGCAAACCTACACATCAAAATCATCCATGTAATAAATGGTTACGATCTAGTGAATGGAATGTTCTCTGGCTACTAGAACATGCAAAAGAACTATCAGCTCTATATACTGTCATTTACAAAAAGATACACAAGTGTGATCATCTGATACATATATTGGATAGGGCGATTAATGATCGACGACATGGCATATCAAGTATTTATTGCGGACACACTGCACCACCTCAATGTATGCCAGTGGAGTATCAATCAGCTAATGAGGAATTAAAAGCTAATAGAGCTTCTACATCTGATGCCTACATTCAATACTATCTCCATGAAAAACTACAAACATGGTATCCATCAAAGAATAAGTGGATAGCTAATAAATGGACCGGCGCATTTGGTGAAGATAGAACGCCGCAGTTTGTAAAAGATTTTCTCACAACTGCTAGACTAGGATAAAAACTAATAACTAAAACAACAAATAGAAAAACTAAAACATTATGACAACTAAAGCGGCAGAAGCTCTATATCAAGCACAACATAACTATGCAATGGAAGGTAAAAAATATGCCATCTATAACCCACATAATAAACCGATAGAAAAACTACCTTTTATTTATGGTTTTAATAATGGTGGATCACCTGGATGGTATAGTGCTGTCTTGTTAGCAGAAGATGGAACAGGATTAGGTGGACATCTTTGTAGCCATGAATGTTATATGGAACATGATCTAGGAATACTTGAAGGAACAAGATCAGATAGACATGAAGAATTCAAGAAGCATTATCCAGACGGTTACAGAATGACATTTATACCATTTGCTGAAGTAAGAGATCATCAAGGTCTTAAAATAGCATGTGATTTAAATGAGAAGAAATACGAAGAGGAACAACAAGCAGAAAAGAAAACAGAAAAGAAATAGATAAAAAAACTATGATCATTAAACACAGATTAGGAACAGGTGTAGCTAGTGAAAGAAATGAAAAGCTAGTGAAAGGTCAGCCCCGAACTCATCATCTACAGAACATCAGATCTAAATACGGAACGGTGTTCACAGTAGACCGAATTAAATTCCCGCTATCAAATACAGTAGGTTATCATGTTCAATCTCCTACTGGTATTCTTTATACATGCTCTTGTTTAAAAGAAATGAAAGCATATATTAACAGAGGTGACAAGACAGTTGTAGAGAGCGGCGACTTATCTGTAGATAATTAAAAAATAATATCTATGGCACGCTTCCTGCTTACTATTATGGTATGCCCACTGTGTATGTCAACGGTAAGTGGGAAGTTAAATAACAACAAATAGAATAAAGAGGATATAATACTTATGTCAGAACAACAACAAACAGAACCAAAACGTGTAGCAGGTGAGAACAACGATTCATTTGAATTGTTTGAGTTCAGTAAAGAATCAAAGAATGCTGGCTTTAAATACTGGTTTCGTTCATTTAATTGCGACACTGATGAACAAGCTGAAGCATCACTTGAAACTATTGTTGAACAATATGGATCAACACGGGTCGTCCAGATCATTAACAGTTCGCTGAAAGCAGCTACTTCACGCAAATGTGTATCACTTATTCCTGAGTCTGATGCAGCAAAAGATGAAGCACTTCAAGCTACTGGTGGTGTTCTTGTGTCTAAAGATGATGCAGAGAAGTTTGTTCCAGGTGAACGTGAAGCATCTATTCAGAAGCTGGGCCGAGAATTGCAGAAAGCAATGGTTGAAGGTCGTCTTGCTGATGCACAGAAGATCATGGCAGAACTTAACGAGCGTGTTAATGCTGCTGAAGAACGTCTTGATTCTGCTGAAGATGACGGACATGAAGGTGAAGGTCTTTGATCTATCTACTTAAAGATGGATTAAACTAACACAATGCGGCGGCTCCGAATATCTATTTTATTCCTTTTGTAGATACTAGGGGTCGCCGCTCCTTTCAACTTTAATGCATACACATACACACACATGAAAGTAATATCTAAAAATCCATATGCTAATGGTAAGAATGCCATAGCTATGTATGATCTAATAAAAGATGTTGGTCAGTTTATTATTGATAAACCATTTACTAACATAGCTTTTAATACTGATGAGTTAATGATTTCGCCGAACACAATACTATTTAAACTTCGCGGCGCGATTACTTACTACAAACAATTCTTTCCTCACATCACATCTGATAACATTGAATTAACTCAACATATTACTAATGACTTTAAGATATTTGTAGCTAAGGTAACAAGTCTAATGCGTATAGATCAAGACGGTAGACAGGCTTATCTTAAATACAAACAAACAGTAACAAATCAGATACCTATAAATAAAGTTGAGTTTGTTACTTTAGTTGATGTTGGTAATTGTTATAGATTCAGCGAATACTTCAACAAATATCCGGCCCGCAACTTATCTTCTATTCCGAAATTACCTACACTTCGAGAGTTCATCTATCTAGGTAAGATGGAAAACAGAGAAGAACTTCTAGCCGCTGAAGAAACACAACAGCCATCTACTATTATTGATATACCTAGCTGGTATAAGCAAGTCAAAGAAGGTAAGAAGCCCGCCGACTTTGTAACAGATAGTCTTGACACTTTAAGTGATAACTTACTTCAAGAACTTGGTCAATTAAATGCTGAAGGTGTGATTAAGTTTGAATCTAATGAAGATGGATCAATTGTTTTTAAAGCATTATAGAAAGTTATTAATATGAATTTTTTTGAATTAAAAGGTCATGAGATTGTTGATATAACAGTAGAGGGTTATGCTTCAGTTAGAATCAAAACATTACATGAAGGTAAGCCTAGACATTTTAGCCTGTTCCATAATCAAGACTGTTGTGAAAATGTAAGATTAATTCGTGAGGAAGGTGATTTAACTTCTTTAAAAGGCCAGCTAATTACAGAAGCGGAAGAAGATATAAATGATAATGATCCTGATTGGTATGAAGGAAATTACGATTACTCACATACTTGGTCTAAGTATAGGTTAAAGACAGATAAAGATGAAGTAATACTTTGGTTTCTAGGTGAATCTAATGGTTACTATGGTGAGACAATGTCTTTTGAATAATTAAATCGTTCTGCTTATGACTTTTGAAGAATTAATACAATCAGATGTTGGTGATCTTGAGAAGCTAACAGATGAAGAACTTGATTCTATACTTGATCCGGTATTAAAGCAATGCCCGCCCGTTGAATTAGTAGCTTACATGGCCGATGAAGAAAAGAAGAAAGCGGCGAAGAAAGCAGTAACTAAATCAAAGAAAGATCAAGAGAAGAAAGCATCACTAGCTATGCAACAAGCAGAGTTAGCTAAAGCAATGGAAATGTTTGAGAAGATGGTAGTGAAATAAAAAGCTATGACACCAAAGCGTTTAATGATAGATGTATCTCTTATCAAGAATAGTAATTGTTTAAGAGAAGTAAACTACTCACACAATTATGGCTTCACTTCTAAGTATGGCACATATAAGATGGAATATGGTAGTGCTGCACATGAGTATATGAAGATATGGTATTCAAATGTTTTAACAGCAGAGAATCCGTATGAGTATCATCAGCAAGGACTATCAGCAGCTATGGCTAAGTATGTGGATTGTGAAGTTCCTGAAGATGACTTCCGCCAGCTTGATCATCTACTGATGGTGTTGCAGATGTATAATGCTTATGTCTCCAGCCTTGGTGATGGTGATTTTAAGCCAGCAGTAAATGAAAATGGTGAGGCATTAGTTGAACTTCCATTTGCTTTACCTTATGGCAAGACACCAAAGAAAGGAATAGAAGTTATTATCTGTGGAACTACAGATATGATTATCAACTATAATGGGCGGCTCGGTTTTGTAGATCATAAGATAACAGCACTATGGGGTGAAGATCAATTCCTTCGTTCTTTCATACTGTCCCCGCAACTCTTCTTCTACGCCAAAGTTATTAAGAAACTGATGAATCTTAACTACTACCCCACGGCCTTTATTAACGGTATCTTTTTAAAGAAAGGAACACAGAAAGAACCTTATCGTGTATGCTCTATTAAAAGATCAGAGCCTATTGAAATATCTCCGATGCTTGCTAAAGAATTTAATACATTCTTTGATGAGAAGATAGCAACAATAATGAAAGCAGTTGATGATGAATACTACCCGCCGAACTTTAATTGCTGCACGAAGATATATGGGCAATGTTCATTTACTAAAGCATGTCAGTTAGAATTTGATGAAGATAGAGTTGATGTTCTTAAATCAACAATGACACAAAGAGAATACAATCCATTGAATTGGAGTAAATAGAAAGACAAAAACATATGCACACAAAAACAAATAGAAGAATGAAGAAATGGCAACGTCAGCTAGAGCGTAAAGGATTACCACTTAGCTCAAGATTTGACAGGGAAAGACCAAGCAACACTATTAAATCATCCAATTATAAATCATCTCCTAATATGCAGATAGTTAATATGATGAGATGTCGTGTAGCACCTGCTGGTTTTTATGATTCTCTTACATTTATAAGATAAAAAAGCTATGGACCTAATACTTCCAACAGACGAGAATTATAAGTGGCCCAAAATCTGGTTTGTAGGTGGATCAGGTTATGGTAAATCAACAGCACTTGAGACACTACCTAAAGAACGAACAACTATATTCAATGTAGATGATAAAGAACTTCCATTCAATGATAGAGGTTTTGAAGTTATCAACATTAACACATCAGGTAAATTAACTGAGGAGTTGATGAAGGTAAGGGAAGATAGAGATACATATGTTATTGATTCCTTCTCATACTACAGTGAATACAGTATTGAATTCTATCAGAAACAAAAGACAGGCTATGATATATACAAAGAATATATCTCCTCAATCCTAAGGTTCTGTAATAACATCAAGAAGCTAAAAAAGAATGTAATTATCACAGCCATTGATGATATAGTAGACTTCAATTTACCTAACGGGTCGAGCATTAGTAAGAGATGTATCTGGACCAGAGGGCGTGAGCTAAGAGGTGGAAAACTTGAGCCGCGATTTACTACTATTCTTTGGGCGGATATAATAAAAGGTAAGCATGTCTTTCATACTAAAGGTGACGGAACATCCACATGTAAAGCACCTAAAGGTATGTTTACAAATGACACAATACCTAATGACGCGCGACTTGTATTAGATAAGTTCCATGCTTTTTATGGGCAGAAATACTAACACATGAGTATTAAAGAACATCACGATTGGATTCAATTAATCAATGGACCGTTTGATGGTTTGATTATTCACAGTGATAATCTACCGCTGCCTGCAATAACATTAGGTAGAGCTAATGGAGAAGGTAAGATTGAATACCATACTTATGTAATCAATAGCGAAAAAGAATTTATTCATGACTATGTAGTTGTGGAATAAGAAACAAGAAAACAATAACAATAAAAACACATATAATATATTATGAGTGATACAGTAGCAGAACTAAAGGTAATCCCTAAACGTAAATACTCCGCCAATATTGTCGGATACTCAGCCAAGCCATCAGCTAAAGGTAAGCAGATGATGACACTTGATTGTGAACTAGCTGATAACTCTCCGTTCCAGTATGAAGTAGATGGAGAAGATGTTACCATTGATGTAAATGGTCGTCAGTTCAGAACTTATCTGACACTTGAAGGTAAAGCACTACCGATTGCAGAGAAACAACTCGCAGCTATTCATCATGTGAATGGTAAAGATGCACCAGACATGGATGCTATTATTTCCAATCTCGATGATTTGGAAGAAGTATATGTTGGATGTAAGCTCAATGTAACAATCAGTGGGCGGCAAGTCCCGGTATTAGATGAAGTCACGAAAGAAGTAGTTACCGATTCTTTTGGTAATGAATGTGTGAAGTTTCAAATGGGCAACGCAGACATCATCTAAATTATTTAAGGCAAGGGTGTTAACATCTGATCTTTTTAGCTATCATTCTGTTTTAACTGTTGGATACAGTGTTGTAAATAGAAAAGAAAAGTGATAGCAATTAGTAGGTTAGCACCCTTGCTTTTTCCTTTTGTCATAAAAGAAAGAGAAAGAAAAACTATATGATATACAGTGATGCAATAGCAGGAATGTTAAATGTTTTGGACTTTGTTCCGAAGCAATTACAGTTTGAAGTTCTATCAGGTAAGATTTCAGTATCTCCATACTATGAATCGGCTCTTGAATATGGAATGAACTTTGGTTATCTACGTGCAAAGAATTATCCGTATGAAAGATACCATTTACATCAAGCATATACAGGTAACTTCACCACACCAACTATCTATTTTCCCGCCGGAACTTTTGTATTTGATCGGACATTAAATATACCTCGGGCCAAAATTGTAGGAGCAGGTAAGCATTACACCATCTTCCACTTTCCAGCGAAAGAAGTAGTTAATCAAACTAACTACAGTGAGATGAAACACAATCTCACACCGGAAGGTCAGTATGTGTTGATCAACTTCGAGTCACAGTTTCAGTATCGTGACATTCTAATCAAACCTAAAGCTCAAGGAATAGAAGATATTACAATAGCTCTCCTTACTAAAGGAGAAAACACAACAGGTAAGAAATATCTACCAATCTGTATTGAAGATCAAACAACTGAACTAACTATCAGAGGTTGTAACATTCAAGTTATTCCACGTGGTTATGCTGATTCACTTATATCAATTAACTATGGTGAGTTCATTCGCTTCCAAGATAGTCGCGCCGAATATGTTAATAGATACTCTCATGCTTGGTATGAATCAAAGAATCGTGATGTAACTTCTAATTGGCAGATAGATCCAATCATTGAAGGTAATCTATTTGAAGGTGGTGAAGTTGCTCAAGTTATCATGAGCGGACATAACATCAGATTCCAGAACAATCAACAATACTACACATCATGTCCATTCATGTTTATGAATGTTATTCAATCTCACATTTCTGGTAACAGTATCTATCCTTACTTACCGGATAGTGGTGAACATGTATTAGGCGTGAAGGAGCAGATGGGTGGTTTTCTATGGGGCAGCAACAACATCATTTGCAATAACTACAAAGGTTTATCACATCCACATATGATCATTGACACGCAGAACTTGCCTGGATCTAACGATAATCTAACAGGTAAGTCAGTTACCTCATCTAACTGGTCTTTAACATATACAGACAAAAACAATCAGCCAGCCTTTATTAAAGCATGGCCGAGCCGATTCAGGTTTAAATGATATGAAACAAAATGTTATAACTTTTTCAGCATTTGTTTTGTCGGTATCATTTATTATCTTCATGTTCAATAAAGCAATAAATGAAAAATATAACAAACCAGTTAAGTTCAATCAGTTAGAAGGTATGAAACATGATGCACTTACACTTAATTACAGAGGCCATGAATACACATTGTTTATGTTAAATGGTAATGTCTTATCACCAGTTCATGATGCTGCATGTGTTAAATGTAATGGGCTAATGATAGAAGGAGAGTGAGATGATTAAAAGAAACAACGAGATATTTGATGGTGATAACATTTACGACTTCAACAGAGAAGTCACAAGAGGTTTCATTTATTTTGCTTGTAAGAAACCTGAGCGCCAGCCCCTATTAGTAGATATGAGGCGAGGATTAAATAATGCACACAAGAAAGACTTTGAACGCATGGTTAAAAATGCACGTCAACAAATAGCATACGAAAGAAAGCAAGGAAAAGCATGAAATCAATAGCGACACTGCGAAAAGAAAACAAAAACAAACGAGCACTTATTACAGGATTTCCTGGACAAGATGCTACATACATGGCGACACTGTTATCTTTTTTAGGATATGGAGATATTATTCTTCTAGCAAGAAGGAGAACAGAATTAGTGGAGCAAAGAATTAAAGCACTAGAAAATGTGAAGCGTGTTGGCACAAAGTGTGAAGTAATACTCTACGATCTATCAGTCAGTAAAGAAGAAGTAAGTCGGATTATATTTGCAACCAAACCAGACGAAATCTATCATTTCGCCGCACGCTCTCATGTAGGTGATTCCTTTAAACGAATTGCTGAAATGTCTGATAATAATATCCGCGCCACCCAACATTTACTGGATGCAATAGATGAGCGGGTTAAGTTCTATCATGCGGGAACAAGTGAGATGCTAGGTAATGGAAATTACTATATGTTATGGCCCAATAGTCCATATGCAATAGCTAAAACATATTGCCATCAGCTAGTTAATCACTATAGAAAGGCCATGAATTATAAGACACTATCAGTTGTCACACATAATCATGATTCACCACTAAGAGGTAAGAACTTTCTTATTCCTTCATTGATGGAAAGAATGGATATAGCTAAACAGATAGGCGAGGATGAGGTTAAAGTAGGTAACTTATTTACAGAAAGAGACTACTCATATGCGGGCGACATTGTAATAGATATTTGGTGGCTAATGCAATTAGAGGAGCAGTGGGAAGAATCAATCGAATTAGGTTCAGGTGTTAGTGTTAGCGGCGAAACTATCTTTAAGAAGCTGTGTGAAGAAGATTATTTCGGAATAGCTTTTATGTCTAAATATAATGGCTCATACATTAGACCTACAGATGTTTATAAACTTGAAGCTAATAAAGAAAGAACATATCGCAAAGGTCATAGAAGAATGGACTTCGCCGAACTTCTTGATCATATGTTTAAGCTAAGAAATACAAATGAAAAAGAAGCAATTAGTTTTTACATCAATTATCTGAATGAAGTGTTCAGTAATTATGAAGATACAACAACAGAAACAACAGTAGAAGAAGATAAGGAATAAGATATGGATAATAAAGTGATAGGTGAGCAATTAATAAAAGAAGCTAAAGAGTTTATGGAAAAAGATATGCAAAACACAACTAATAGATTGAAGTCTATTCGTGATGAGAGTGATTATATTCAAGAAGCCTTGGATGATGTGAATATAAGGTGTCTCGGCGGCTTCTTAAATAAGAATTCATTGAACATTACTTTCTCATGTAATGAAGGCTTGATCTTTATTTCATATGAAGAAGATGGTAATGTTAAGAGTCAGCTATCATTGCGAGATATATCAGGACCATTTGAATCAGGAACAAATCTTGAAGAAGGTGTTGTAGAAATTAAACCTACAGATGAGCAGACAACAATTAGTGTTGTGGCTGTCCGCTTACTTGAGCTGATGAAACTTGGTGTTGATATTCAGATGCTTGAAACAGTATTTGAAACACGCTTCATTGACATAAGGAAATAATATCCCCAACCAAACCAGAACCAGTTACACTTGGATAGTGTAGCAACAAGGTGGGCGGCGCATACCTTGGTTATAGATAAGTCCCGCATATTTATCTACACCTAAATCACGCCGATTAAATTTTAAGAAAAAAGAAAATCCATGAGTGTTAATATATTTATACCATTAGATGGAATTGATCACATGCCTTTCGGTAAACATAAAGGAAAACCAATGTCAGAAGTTCCATTATCTTATCTTAATTGGTTATGGAATGAATCGGACATTAGAAAGAATAAAAGATTTCAAGAAGAAGATTACCACAACTTCCCTCCGTTTCTTCGTAATGGTTATAGAGTAATGCGTTATATACAAGATAACATGGCTGACTTACAAGACGAAGATCCAACATTAGAATGGGAATAAAGAAGCATGAAAATAATTGCAATAACAGGTAAAGCACAGACAGGTAAGGGAGCAGTATCAGAAATACTAGCTTATCATTTAAGAATGAATGGAAAGAAAGTGATAATTGTTCCTGCTTATCTTTCTATTTTGAATGAACTATTTTATGATTCATTTAATCACGGTATGTATGGTCAGTATTTTTTCAATAAAGAATCAATAAGAGAAGACCTGCAAAAAATGGGTGATAAAATAAATGAGAAAAGTTCAGTGCTAAAAGAAACATTAATGACAATGTCTGAGTATGATCTTTTCACAAACTTCGATTATATCATACTTGATAGCTGGCGCTGCACAGATAGTTACACTACTTTAGCTCAACTTTTGTGGAACCATATTTACATATCTTTACATCTCATCCAAGTAGTAAGTGATAGAGATGGAATAAAAGGATCAGGATTAGAGCATCATAAGACTGAAGGTGATGTAACAGATTGGCCCGCCGAGCTTGTATCTACAGTGACCAATAACAAATTCACTAGTTATGCTGAGCTTAGCATGAAGATAGAACATCTAATCCAGACACATGTGATATAAAGAGATGACTCCCAAAAACCTACATCACCAACCAGCAGTCTTTGACTATAGCGGCGTCACCTTTGTAGTAGATAAGCCGTCGCGCCATGATATAGTTAAGTTGATAGCAGGGTTCGCCGAAGATGTTGTGCTTAAACCTGCACTGTCTTATGATGGCAAGAAAAGAACTAGACTTACATTTGATTTTAGATCTTTGCTTTATCATCAAAAGGAACTGCAATCATTTCCTTCAGGAACTAAAGTGGTTTTGCTTTGCGGTCCAGCATCACATCGGGCCATCTCTCCTGTAGGTAAAGAGCTTAAACTAAATGAGGCGCGCGGCAACATCTATATACAGGATGATATAGTATTTATGTCTACATACTATCCGCAAGATTGTTTAGATTTTAAAGACTATGAAGGAACACATACTCAAGATAAAGAAGATGTTTCGGACGTGGGTAAAGAGAAGGATCATTCACCAACACGGCGGCCTAATTGGAAATACTGGTTCACACAAGATGTGCAGAAAGCTATCAGACTCGCTTCAGGAAAGGTCAAAGAAGAAGATATTTATGCAGTGAGTAGAAGATTTAATGTAGAAGTTCAGCCATCAATGGAGGAATTATCTGCTGCCATAGAGAAACAAGAAGCAGGTGGCGAGATTTGTTTAGATATTGAGACTGGCCCGAACTATTGTATTACATGTATCGGTATCTACTTCTCCACCTCACACAAGCTATATGTAGTCCCGCTCATTGATCATCAACAAGAATTATGTTATGACAGGAAATTTATTGTTCAATTTTTTAGACTCTTGCAAAGGCTTTTTAATAGAAGGGACCAAGTTTTTATCCTTCATAATGGTAGCTTTGATTTACTTATTCTTGCTTGGCGTTATCGCATTGTTCCTCCAGTTAATATCTATGATACTATGGTGTGTCAACATAGGCTCGAACCTGAAACGGAAAAGAGTCTAGGACATTGTATTAGTTTGTATCTATATGAGGCATGTCATAAACAGGATGGATTATTTTCTCCTAAGTCATATGCCCAATTACTGCAACTATGGGAATACAATGGCAAAGATGTGGCCACGACTTATCTTATCTACAAGAAGCAGCAAGAACTGTTAAATGGTGACAAAGCGTTAGCTCAGAGTTGCCACGTCGCTAATACACTTATTCGTCCCTATCTATTGCAATCACTAATGGGCATTAAGATAGATGTTGAAAGATTAAATAAAGAAATAGAAGAACTTGAAAGGTATGACAGACAGTTAAAGAGAATACTACATAAACTTGTCGGCTACCCTATTAATCCGGCCAGCCCAACTCAAGTAGCAAACTATATCTACAAGTGGAAGAAGATAAAAGAGCCGAAGAAAGATAAGACAAATTCAACCACACTCTATCGTCTATTGCTCAGTAATAACATACCAGCAATTAAAGTTATCTTAAAGATCAGAGAGATAGAGAAAGAGATTGGATATAATCAATTTTCAATGTGGGGTAAAGACCTGAATAGGTTTACTAACTCACCTGTAATTACAGGAACTAAATCATTTCGATTAGCATCTCGTCAGTTACTAGGAACATGGGGTGGCAACATTCAGAATAGAAAGAAGAAGCAGCGAAAGATAATGATACCTGATGATGGTAAAGTATTTGTTCAGACAGATCAATCAGGTGCAGAAGCAGTAGTGATGGCATACATATGTCCTCCTGGTAGATTGAGAGAGCTTGTTGAAGTAGGAATTAAAGCTCATGTTTACATAGGGCTTCATATGTTTCCAGATAAGTATGCGGAGATATGGGGAATAAGTGAACAACAGTTTCGGGCTGAATTTACTGAAAGACCTATTGCAGAACTTCCACATCATAAAGATTGGAAACAACTTGACACACTTATTAAATCTACAGATAAGTGGGAAGCTAATAAAAGATACTACTTCATGCAAAAGGGTGTAGTTCATGCTAGTAACTATGACATGGGGCCAACAACATTTCGGCTCAACATTATTAAAAGAACTGAGGGGCAAGTTAATCTGTCAGCTAGTGATAGCAAAAACTTCTTAGGTGTATTTCATTCTACCTTCTCAGAGGTCAGAAAGTATCATGCAGATATTAAGAACCAGCTCTACAGAAACAGAGAGCTAAGAAATCTCTATGGAGATAGGCGTGTGTTTCACAGATTAATTAATGACACCTATTGCAAGGACGCTTATAGTTGGATACCTCAAAGCACGGTTGGTATGCTAACCAACAGAGCTGTAGTTAAGATGCAGCAAGCTATTGATAATAAAGAATACAGTTGGTTAGATGGTGTTGATATAATTAATAATGTGCATGATTCTATGTGCAGTCAAGCGCCGAAAGAAGTAGCTATTAAAGTCGCCGAGTTACAAGAACAATATATGTCACAACATTTCAAAACTAGATATGGTGAATTTACAATGGCTAGTGAAAGTGAAATAGGAGATAACTGGGGGACAATGAAAGATAAACAAGATTGGATTAAAGAAAATGAAAACAGCTAAAGTATCAGATAGAATAGAACTACATGGAACAATGAAAGAATCTGTAGTTAATATAAAGATGGAGGATAAAGAACAGAAAAGTTTTATACAGATAGACAGGTATGAAGCAATTGATCTTATCAAAGAATTAAAAGATTGGTTTGGTTTGGAGGGAGAAAAGAAATGAAACCACTAGGTGATTTAGCCTTTTACTTAAAGGCATTGTTAGAAGGTAAGGCTGTAGCATGGGATGCTAAATCCACTGAAGGTCGATTAAGAAAAGAGTTTTGGAAAGCATATCAAAACAACACTCTTGCTTCACAACTCGGATCATTACTTGAAGATTGGTATGCTCCTTCATCTGCTATGGAAGTCAAGCTACTTATGGGAATAGCACAAAGTATTCTTGAAGATGATACCATCGACACAGATAGAAAGATACTTGAGCAGCTTGTAACAAATATTGAACAACAGATAGAACCGATTGTATTATGACTATCAGAAAGGCAAAGCGATGAGCGATTTTGGAGATGGATTAAGCTGGTTTTTTAGCGCCATGACATGGGCGTTGGCGTTGGCACTGCCATTAGCAGTTTGGAAAGTAATTGATATACTACTATGGATATTTACACACCTGAAAATAAATTGGATATGAAACCACCAGAACCATTGTATCCATGTCATTTTTGCAACGAGGAATACTCATGGCCTGCATCAGACTTGTGTTGGTCAAGCAGGTTTAAAGATTGGGTGTGTGGCGAGTGCTGGTGTGGTAACTGTCACGATGATGACTATGAACCAGATGAAATGGGTGAGTGTCTCTCTGATTATTTACAAGATATAACAGATAAAGAACTCGCCACCCTCAGAGCCAAGGCGAATGCTTATGATGAGGGTAAAAAGTTATGGGTAAGTTTTGATGTTGATACAAATGAGCCTTATGCGATTGACCATGACCCAGCTATAAC
>Ga0070751_1000844_pt1 | contig 18631 bp, 15 predicted proteins | sample VirMetDEL_Aug_28_FD_78514 | JGI IMG/M metagenome (GOLD analysis project Ga0070751, IMG submission 78514) | Aqueous microbial communities from the Delaware River and Bay under freshwater to marine salinity gradient to study organic matter... | ecosystem: Environmental > Aquatic > Marine > Coastal...
ATAATAATAGCATTAATGTTCATAGTATTAGTATGAATGCTATGATTACCAGCAATCCCCTTCAATCAAACCACGAACTCATCAATCAAGTAATCAATCAATCAAGATACATAGATACATAGACAAATAAAGTTAGATAAGAAATCTCAACAATTCAATAAATTTCAATAATAAAAGAATAATCTATTTCTCAATTCTTTTCAATTTAACTTTTACTTACTCTTACCCATACCCTATCAACCAATCAATCAATAACTATGTTGTAATAGGTGCTCGGCTCAGCATCAACTTCATCAGCATCATCTTGAAGTTCATCGGCAGCAAACATCGCATATGAAGGCCTCTTGGAACATGGGGGCGTCTGCGGCCGTTGCGTACTCAACCGCCTCATCGTCAAAAGGGTTTGCCATCTCGCCCTTCTTGCGCTTGCCCCCCGCACCGCCGACGATGCCCAGAACCTGATGAGGTCTTATCTTATGAACCCCGCCCAAAACCCGATGAGCCCCACCTCATCCCCGATGAGCCCCGCTTCATACCCCTATGAGCCCCACCTCATCCCCTCATGCCCTCATCCACTATGAGGCAACCCTCATCCCCTATGAGGGAACCCTCATATTTAGACCCTTCAAAAACCCTGTATTTTTACACAAAAACCGAACCCCTATGAGGCAACCCTCATCCCATATGAGCCCACCCTCATCCCATATGAGGCAACCCTCATCCCATATGAGATGAGGAACCCCTCATCCCAATATGAGGAACCCCTCATACCCTATGAGGAACCCATCATCGCCTGATGAACCTACATACATTCATAATAATACTAATAATAGTAATAATCATAATATTCATAATAATAGTGATAATAGTAATACTCATAATAATCAAAATAACATTCATAATCATACTAATAATAGTAATAATCATAATTTTCATAATAATAGTAATATTCAGAATAATAATAATAATAATCATAATAATAATCATAATCATCATAATAATCATAATAATAGCAATAATCATAGTATTCACGATAATGATAATCATAATAATAGTAATAATCATAATAATAATGATAATAATAATAATAACAATAATCATTTATGTTCATCTTAGTTTTACTTACCCTCTACCCTTACCAATAATAATAATAATACAACAACCAAACACAAGAATACAATAATACACATACAATCAATAACATATAACCAAGTTAAGACATATAGGGTTATAGATAAATAAATTAGAATAGAAATTTGTAAAAATCAATAAATTTCAAGATATAATAAAATTATTCAAATTATTAATTTCTTTCATTAAACTTTTACTCACCCTTTACCAATCATATCTTTTTTTAATGGGAAGTTTAACGAAATTTCATTGTTGGTTATTAGAATATTTTCACTTCCTGTATAACTTTGTGGGTTTGTTCCTGTATCGTATAATGCCAAAAACACTTGTGATAATTCTGTGATAATTCCAAGGTATGAATTACCATTATAAACCGATTGTAAATCGTATTCGTTTGATGTGTTCATTAACACAAATTCTAAACCATAAGGATTTAATAAGTTTTCGTTAATTGTATAATTTTGAAAAATAGTCCTATTAATATGATATGTATAATCTAGTATTAAAATCTTATTACTACCAATTTTAATAAAAATGATTTCATCATCGCCTGTTGTATAATAATTATTGCTTGAATTTAATTGCAATAATACTGTTTCAATAAATTGATTTGTATAAGTTATTAATTTACCTTCGCTGTTTGTTATTGAAGTCATTATATATATTATAAAAAATATTTTTAACTTGGATTTAAATATTTATCAAATTTTTATGTTGCTGTGATTGCTTGTGCTTTTCCAAATGTAAAAATCAATAAATTTCAAGATATAATAAAATTACTCAAATTATTAATTTCTTTCATTAAACTTTTACTCACCCTTTACCAATCATATCTTTTTTAAAACCCTGAAATGAAAAGGGTTTTGACAAAAAAATTAATATCATACTATTACTTAGACAAGTATATGTTCAGAATAAAATGGTTTTAATCATTGTTAGTGCCATCTGGGACTTTAAATAACTCCCAGCGTTGCCATACTTTTCGTCTATGGTCATTAATCAAATATTGGTTTCCTTGTTTTGCTATGATTTTATATACTTCCTTTGAATACTTGGGGTCTGTGCTTTTTGTTTTAACAGTTTTCTTAACATAAGTTCTTACTAAATCATGAATTTTTAATGGTTCATAGGTCCTATTAAATTGTGCTTGTTTTCTAATATTGACTAACACATTCATTTTATATTCTGGTTTTATGGCATTTACTGGTTTTTCTTTTGTCGTGGAATGTTCAGTAGTATTATAACGTCTTAAAAATGCCGGAATAAATTTAATCCATTCTTCTTTCGGTGTTTTTAGACCTTCAAGTCGGTTGGCAATCCAATTTTTGAATGTGGCTACCATACGCTCGGCAAAAGCACTTGGTGCTGACGTAATTATATGTTTTATATTATGTTGATTTAGCAATCTAATAAAATCTGGGCTCTCTGTAAAACCTTCTCTATCCGATATTAAACGTTTAAAATTGCCGATTTTGCTGATGACTTCTTTCATAGCATCTACACCCGACTTTGTTTTATTATCTTTCATTGGCACAATATGGCAAAATTTTGAAAACACATCAACGGCAACCATAGCAAACTGAAATCCGTTATTATGTTCAGCATTTTTAGTAAATACTGCTAAATCAAAAGCCACTTCTTCTAATGGCCCATCTGCTATATATGAATTAAAAGTTTTAAATCCTCGTGTTTGAACCATTTTTTGTTTTCCTAACCATGTCTTCACTTCATTCATAGTAATAGTAGGTATTATTTTTTTTGCTTCATCATACAATTGTTTTTGACTACCAAAGCCGTCTTCATTATACCAAATCTGTCTTAGTATTGTTTCTTTATCGTCGTGATTATCTGCCATTGTTGATAAACTTATATATAATGATATATATTTTTTACTTATAATTAACATTACCTGTAATTCTTTGTTGGAACATTTCCTGTTCCTTTTGAATGATTTTATATACTTCATTCATTGCTTCTTCTAAGCCACGTTTTTTATATCTAACTTTCTTGTCTATTCGTACTCCGTCTATTCTAAAATATATTTTCAATTGCTGATTTTTCTTATCATCATAAATTGTTGGTGTAATTAATGAACTATTTTTAAGTTGATTAAGTTTATCTAATGTTAATATATCCTCCTTATCTGTATTTGTCAATTTTATGGGCTCTCTACCTTTAAATGCTTTAAGTTCTGTTTTAGTATTTAACAATGTATTCTTACAATCTACAAAATATGATTTAATATGTTGGTTTTCAAACTTTTCAGCATCTGCTTTATTCCTATGTTTAAGAGGTTCTGGATAATCATTAGTTGTTATTGTAATTTCATTTTCATTACAATTAATTAGATACTTATGGAAATTATCTCTTGGATTAGTTTTTGCGGTCTTCCAATGTTCATTTAATCGTTCATGTATGGTTCGCGTAGTTAATCCAACATATATTACTTTACCATTTTCTCTTATTTCATAATGCCATGTTGTATCATATAAATGGTCATCATTATTTGACATAGGATTAATTATAATATGGTCTTCATATTTATGCCATTCAAAATATTTATCTTTATGTTTTAAATCTAAATGAACTAAATCTTTATTAATAGTTCTACCAATTGCCGAATTCAAGCGATTTAAATTAAAATGCTTATTATCTAATTCCCATATGCTAAAAGGTTCTGTTATTCTTGACCCTTGAACACTGTCAATTGTAGATGCGAAATACGGTATAAAAAAGTTTTGTATTTTATAGAGTGGGACATCTTGTATTAATGTGTTGGTATTTAAACAACGAATATCAAATTCATGACTATCTTTATAAATATATATTATTTCATAAACGAGTTTATTTTTCATAACATATGTTTTGTCATTCCCTTTGTTGTCTTTATGATACATGTTTTTATTACCATTAGAAACTATTAACATGCCGACACCATAACTATAATTATTTTCGTCTATAATTCTTGTATCATCTGGATTTAACATGCCACCATCACTTTTATTTTTACAATACCTTAAAGAACATATTTTATTTATAGTATCTCGTTTCGTTTTAGTTAATGTGAGATGGCGGTTATGATTTATGTCTGCCTTTTTTGATATAAATATATCGGGTAATTGATGTGTTTCACAAATCATTTTTAGTAAAGACGGTGTATCGTCTTGAAATCTTCCGCATTCTTTTAAATAATCTAAAATTACACGCTTACCATCAAATAGTTCATCAGTAAAGAATTTATTATTAGTTAAATCATAACTATCATTATTTGGATTAGGTGTTGGTATTTGAAGTGGGTCGCCAGAGCCAATTATTATTGTGTTAAATCTTAATCTAACCAAATGTAGTTTATAAATATCTTCTTGATTACATTGATATATTTCATCTATTAATATTTTCTTGTAGAACTTGAAACTATTAATTTGTTCATTGAATGAAAGTTCATCGTTAAAAAAGTCGGCCATAACATGAATTCGTTTATCTTCTATTTTAATATTAAATATTTTAGCATCTGCTAATAAACTCTTTTTATTAGCATGTTGAGGAACAATAATAACATCATTGTCATTATCAAACAGCATTAATAATAAAACCGATTTACCGTATCCAGCACCACCAGCATTAATTAAACAACTATTTAGTTTTCTAACATCTTCTAAAAAATCAGTATTATATGCTTCATAGGGATATTTTTCTCTGTAAATTTGAATTGGATTTATTTGTTTCAATACTACATCTTCTCGTGTCTCATTAACATATTCAAATGGATGCCCTTTACATTTGATTGTGTCTTCAAGTTTTACATCACCTATCATGTTAAAATCATCTTTATTTTGTGTGTTTTCAATTGCCTTTTTCAAATACTTTGAATTTGGATTTAATATTGTGGCACTGTCTGTGTTGTATGCTATAACTTCTGCTTTCGGTGTTTTATAGAGTGCCAATTCTATTACATTGTGTAATTGCCATATGGCATCTTCTTGTATTTGTCGCCATATTGCCGTCCCAGTGTGATAGTTTGGTGTTTCTGACATTGCTGTTATAAAATATAATTCTTCGTATAAATCAGGTTCTAAATGTGATTTCAAACCATGTTTTGTGTATTCGTTGGTTAATGCTATTGCTACTTCTTGTTTATCTGTGTAATTCCCAAACCGTCGTTTATATGTTATTTGATGTAATCCACCAACAAATGTATTTATGATTTTCTTTCCGCTTTTACCAAATTTATTATATGCTGTTTCTACAAACAGTCTGAAATAGTTATTTGGTAATCGTTTTTTTACCATTCGTATGGATTTAATATGTTTTAGTTGGATATATCCGTATCTTAAAAATTTGTTAATCGTGCTAAAAGAATAATAATTCGCATTAAATTTCAATTGTGTTCGTGGATTACCATAACTTCCAGTATGTAATATGTATTCACCATAAGGGATTTTAACATGCTGTGGATTATTAATGTCAAACTCTTCAAATACATCATACTGTGTGGGAACAATCCAATCGTCCGTGCGGTTCAATAAAACACTTGAAAACGATTTCACAATATCAAAAGTAAATTTATTATTTGTTCCGGACTTTTGTAGTGTATCTTTCAAATGTTCATCATCATCATGCCGTCCTATACATTGTGATATTGGATGTTGTAAATATAAGTCCCTCTGATTTTCTGACAAGTGAGACAATATGCCATTCCATGAACCTAAATTGTAATGTTCAAATAATAAAACAGATATTTGAAACCATGACTGATTTTTGAAAGCCAAGTCATTAAATCCTTTCTCTTGATACATTGTATTACAGATTTTTTGTCGTTCGTAAAAGTCGGATGTTTTTATAAATTGCTGATTTGTTAGTGGGTGTTTAAAACCAATCATTGCCGTGCCATCAAAAATTGGATTTGTAATAACCACATTATGATGTTTTGAAGTTTTATAATATAATTCTTTTACATCTTTACACGGCGGCATTTTTATTTCTATTGTTATTTTACCGTCGTTATTTTGGAATGTAAAGGGTTTATTTATAATATTTTGTTTTATTTCAATTTTAACATCAAATTTTAATGTTTCAATGCTTTCAACTGTTTCTATTAAAACAGCATCATTTTTATTGCTTTTATTGCTTTTGTATTGATAAACGATTTCAATTGTATTATCGCCATCATCAATTACAAAACCATTGTTTTTATAACAAAGTATTTTACACTTTGGATTGATTTCAATTATTTCACCTACATTATCATTAATAATCATTGTGCCATCGTCTTTATAACTTAAAACACCATATTTTGTTATAGTTTGATTACATTCATGTTCATTTTCTTCAAATAAAATAACATCAACATTTTTATTTTTTTCAGTTCCATCATCATTGTATTCAATGTGATTTTCATTACAACATGCTATTTGCTCTGGATTATCAAAGATTTCAAATGTCATTGCTTCATTCCTTAACGGTGTGCTAAATATATTACATAATGGCATTCCATGAGATATTGAATTACTGACATTTGGTTCGGTTATTGCGTCAATATGGTCTCCATTAATAATTCCTATGACAGTTTTACAATAACGACGACTAATACTTGTATTAGTTATATTGTTGTCAATTGTTGCTGTTGCTTCTTGTTTGTATCCAATGTATTTATCAATTAATATTTGTCCGCTTGGGTCATAAATATAGATTGTGCCGTAATTGTTCAATTGAGTTTTCACAAATTCAATTGTTTTATTTATAGTATATTCGTTATTAAAAAATCTGTCAAAATGGTCATCCGATAATATTTGCTTTGGTATTAAATGCCTCTCAACTAATTTATAAAATTGAGTTCTCAGCAAAAATCGGACACATTCTCTGTTATACTCATTTTCTGCTAATTTATTCCAATCTTTAATGTATTCGTGAGGTTGCTTTATGTATGGATTAACATACCGTTTATTCTCACCAAAATTATATAATTTAATATCCCTAATGTTTGTGCCCCCATTCAATTTAATAACTTTTCTTTTATTTAATTCTATAAAATCTGGATAATCTTTTGTGGCGTAATAGTTAAATGTAATATCCAAAACCATGTCTTGTGTGATTTCATCTTTATCTAAATCGGATTTGAAATCTATGTTTTGTGTATCAGTTCTTATTCGCTGTTGTTGCTCGTCCCAAACGATGCTCTCAACTGTCATTTGATAGGTGTTTTTGCCTTGTTGGTATTTATTAAATTCTTTTTTGTATATTTCCGCATTATGTCTAAATATAACTGCTTTCATTCGTTGGATAAATTGTTTTGTTAATTCTGCTTTGTTCTTAACAATATTATTATCTGTAAGTGGTTTAATAATGTCGTCTTCATTAATTTTGTTTCCATGTTTGTGAACTGATAATTTGGGTCTAATATGATTTTCTAAATAAGTTAATGCTTTTCCACTTGTAGTGTCTGGGGCATTTCTGCTTGTTCTGTTTCTCTTTTTCTTTGTCTTCGCCCCGCCTAATGATACTGGTTTATTGTCTAATGCTTTTTTAACAATATCTTTATAGTTCTCACTGCTTGTTATTCTATCGTTTATCATTCCTTGTTTCTCTAAATATCGCGCCACATCATGTTTATCAACATCGTCATCTGCTGTTCTTAAAAACTTATTTACTTGTTTCTGTAATAGGTTTTTGTATTGTTTCTTCAATCTGTCTTGTTTAGAATGTTGATTGAATACATTGTATGTTTTGCCTCGCGGGTCGGTTATGACATCATTGAATATCGTAAATGGCATCTCTAAATATGTTTTCTTATTATACTATTTTTGTTTTTTTTTTTAAAAGAAAAAAGTATTATATATAACAGTGTGAAGAAAAATAAATAAAAAAAAAAATAATTAATTGAAATCCTATTAGCACAAATCATTTGCTTTCTTATTCTGATGAACTATTTAAATTGTTGCCATCTGATGCGGTGGTTTCTTCATCGTCTGATGGTGTTGTTGTTTTTGGCTTCCTTCCTCTTTTTAATCTTATCTTGTCCTTGTTTAGTTCAAAATATTTTTCTCGCTGTTTTTCTAAAATTCGTTCTTTATTATGTTCGTAATGTTCCTTCTGGGTTTGTCTATATTTCTGTTTTATGTCCTCATTATCTCTCAGTCTATTTTTATAATATTCATTTAATCGTTCTTTATTATCATGATAATACCTTTTATTCCGTTCTAACTTTCGTTGGTGTAGTTCATCATTTTCTTTTACTTTATTGTAATAATACTTCATTGAACTGATTTTCTGGTTCTCCGCTTTTTTCGTGTGCTTGTTAATTATATTGGTTATTTCTTCTGGTCGCATTCCAAAGGCATTAACAATTATATCATTATATAGGTTGGATTGTTCAGTTGTTGCCAACATAATTCTTATAGTATAATATTATTCTACCAATGTTTAATATGAAACAGTTTTATATATAACAGTGTAAAATAAAATTAAAACTAAAATTAATTATTTCACATCATTTAACAAATGTTCTAAATCATCCGTTTCAACTTCACAATACATCAATAAATCTTTATCTTTAATATATTCTTTTGGCATTCCTTTTGTATCATCTAATGGTGGTAATGCCATATTTTTATTTTGTAATATGAACTCTGGTTCTGGGTGTAATCTAACATGACCATAAATGTCATTGTCTCCCTTTTCCCATGATGTTTTTAGAATTGCCAGTATAGTCCCCCACTTTTGATTAATACGGTCGTTTTTAATGTTAGATAAAGGCACAAACTGTAATGTCTCCATAGGGTCGGTAATGTAATGAATTACAGTATCACCCTTATTTTTGAAATGGATTTTTGCTATAACCTTTTTAATTTCTGATGTATATACATCATGTGTATATTCCACCCTACAACAAGGACAACTAAATATATTTTCTCCTTGTTTAAATAAATTTATTCTTCTATTAGATACTGGTTGATGACAATCACAGGTTCCGTTCTTTAAATCTTTTGTAGCCCATTTCCGCAAACACTCGCCATGAAATACATGCTTACATGGTAATGTTATTTGCTCACCTTTTTTAATCCTTTTTAAACATATGGCACATTCGCATTTCTTAAATTCAGGTGGTGGCACAGCAACTAATTTCGCACCTATTGCGTTTAATATCGCTTGTCGTTCATGTCGTGTAGATTTTGGCATTGCGTATTGTTTGATGTGTATGTGCGATTTTTCCAAAATAGATAATCCAGTATGATTTGGGTTATATATTACTATATATACTTATTCAAATAAAAATTAAAAAAATATAAAACCAGAATGTTGAACCGTGATAAACAACACCCTCTATCAAGTTCGCATTACATGTAATGTGTTTTTTATTCCGATATTGTCCAATCCGCATTGATGGAACACATGCCTTGACAAGTCGGAAGAGCAAAATGCCGTGAAGTCGTATTGTTTTTTTATTCTGTTAATTAGTGATTGTGCGTGTCCTTTATTGCGGTATTTTTCGTATGTGTAGATATAATCTAAAACATATGGCACTTTGTGTTTTTCATATGGGTCGTAATCAGTTTTATGAAGAAGCGCAAAACTTGCTACATCGTTGTTTGAATGTAGTTTCAAAAACATAACTGGTTCATCTTCCTTAACCCATCGGAAAATTAAAGATGTTTCTAAATCCTGACAATCTGATGCTGTGCCTATTATTGAAATAAAGCAACCACTAACACCATTGAAACCTATTATGTCATCTGTCAAATTCATTACTTCATGTGATGCCTCCCCATTGAATGTTATTGTTCGTTTTTTTGATGACAAATAGTGTTTTAATCCCTCAAACTCACGCTGGTTCAAATCATTGCCTGACAAAGTGCGTATGCCGTTTTCTTTTAAATACTTCTGTTGTTCTTCTTTTTTTTGTTGTTTATTTGCTTCTCTTTGTGGTCTCCGACTTGATTTCCCCATTGCTCGGTCTCTTCAAATAATTTGTGCTGGTTTTAGTTTGTTTGAAGATACTTTATGCTTATATATAATACATTATATATTTTTAAAATAATTAATTAATTAGATTGCTCAAACCAATATTTTATTTAGAAAAATATTTATATTGTATTATATAGAATTATAAAGAATGACAGACGATAACCGTTGGACTTGTAAATTTTGCCATAAATCTTTTAGTCATAATTACAAATATAAAACTCATCTCAGCCGTTGTTTGGTTCATAAAGATAAAATGGAATGTGAAAACAGCATGTTGTCCGAATTGAAAGATGAACTAAAAGAAGAATTGAAACAAGAACTAAAACAATCATTTATTAATATAATGGAAGAGATTAAGATTGATATGAAGACACAACTACAACAACAACAACAACAACAATATCAACCAAGACGATTTTTAACTGCTTTTTAACAAAATTATTTCGTAATTCATTTATTTGATAATATTTGTCAATAAATTATGTATTGAACATTTGTTTGATAAGTAATATATGATGGACAACAGCGACAAAGAAACGTTTAGGAACATACTACAAGATAAATTCAACAATAATTTGAAAGCTGTTAATGAAGCATTGTTGAAATATTCAGAAATAGTTGAAAGGAAAAAGGAAGCCAATAAATCTGCTTATCAAAAACATAAAGATAATGAAGAATTTAAACAAAAAAAGAAAGATTATGATAAGCAATACTACAATGAACATAAACAAGAATTATTAAATAAACGGAAAGATAAATACAATAATGATAATGAATACAGAGAACAAATCAAATTGAAACAGAAATGTCGTTATGTGGAACTAAACAAATTACGAAGCCCAACACTTAAATCGGATGGCTCTGGAAATTGAATTGTAATTGGATTACAAGTTGTTTTTTTTTGCTTTGAGTGATGTTTGTGTTTAGTAATAGTAATAGGTTCAATATGAGAATAATTAGATATGTCAGTATTGGGTTCAATAGGAAAATCTGGTTCTTGTGGCTCAATATGTGGATAATCAATTAATTTCGTATTGGGTTCAATGTTGTAAGCTTCATCTTCTTGTTTATCTAATATTGCTAACATTTTGTCATTATGTTTATCTTTCAAAGTGGTTGTTTGTTTATCTTTATCCTTACTTTGTCTTGTTATTCTTGCTCTTGAAACACAATTTATACAACTTCTATAACGTTTATTCATTTTATTTAACATAAACTTATCTTCATACATCGTTTTATGACAACCTGAGCAAACCATCAATTTTAGACCACATGTATTAGCAGAAATAGTTTCATTTAAATTCTGTTCTTTTGCCTTCTCTGTATTTTCAATTATTGATTTAATCTTTTTCAGTGAGATACCACTATTTAATAATTGTTCAATGAGAACTTTTTCCATAATACTAATGTTTTAGTATTTTTAGTATTTATATATTTATGAAAATAATTTTAAAAAATAGAAATCAAAAAAAGAAGTTCTAATGAGTTAGTATTTTTGAACTATGGATTAATGAATTTGTGAAAAAAGCAGACTATGTAAAATGCTAATGTATTTTATTTCATGGAATGCTAAATGTTCTATGTATTTTTGAAAAGTTCTTAGTATTTTTAAAAGTTCTTAGTATTGTTATACGTATTTTGTAAAATACTATGTATATAACTATAATAATACATTATTTTTAGATTTAATTTGGTATTACTTTAAGTTTTTTACATTATTTGTTTTTCTACTTTTTACTAAAATTTTACCACATAATTATTCAATGATATTTTGACTTAGCAACTTATTTATTACATTGTTTAGTTTTATCTTACAAAACAAAAATATCATATTCTTATTCAGTGAAATAAAATTGACAAATTATTATTTAAACATATATTACTAATAAATATATAACTTAATAATTATCTTACTGACAAAATATACATTGAACCATTATTCAATAAATAATTTACTGAATAAGATGGCGACGAATATTGATATTAATATCACCGATATGTCAGGTCATACATTTACTATTAAATTAAATTGGGATATATGTATCATGACATGTCAAATAGCACAGCATTATGAAGACAAGTTTAAGACTGAGTTTTGTAAGGAAAAGGGTATAGCACAAAATGAATTCAACTGTGATTATAACTCCAAATTTCGTTGGGAATGGTATAACTCTGATTATTATAAAACATTAAACAATACGCATTACAAACTAATTTATAAAGGTGAAGTATTAGAGCAATATCATGTAGAAGCAGATTTGATTACCGAGGAAGATTTACAAGAAAATAATAATATGAATATAGTGATATGTAAAAATCCCAGAAAATACGATTACATCTCACCTACTGATGGATACAATACCGATGATGGTTCTGATTAATTTTTCCATACTTTTTATTTTTTTTGATTTTATATAAAACACTGATAAGATGGAGCCAGAAGAAAAAATAATTAGATGTTCAACATGCGGAGATATTATGATTGCCGGAATGGTGAATGGCAAGAAACTTAAAAATTGTAGGAAATGTAGAGACAAGAGAGCAAACAGAAATCCACAATCAGATACACAAGAAATAAGCCATCCGCCTTACTCCTCCGAAGAGGAGCAAGACGAAGGAGAGCGACCACGAGTTATACCAACATATACATCATCAGAAAATCATTATTCAAACATGCCCTTATGTAAGCCGGATTTTTTAATGACACCACCTCAAAAACCACAAAGTGTAAAACAACTCTTATCATCTATACTTGACAGCTTAACAAACAAGTCATCAAACACAATTGCTAATGACATGCTTAATGACATAGCAAACCGTTTAACAGCCATTGAACACGATAATTATGTAAGAGAATTTATTGAACAACAAAAGAAGCATAACGAGGAGACAACACGGTTGTTAAACATGCTTTACGATGCTATTGGTTGATTTTCAAAGTAATTACTATTTAAACAAATAAGAAGTATATTATATATTTAGTAAGAACTGACGGAATAAGAAAAGATGGACGACAATATTAAAGAACACATAGGGGGGCGCAGAGAAATGCAGAAGACAATATTTATTCAATTTGATTATCTTGACGGTAATGAAGCAATGGCGACCGAATTATATGAATACAGTGTACAAATGTTCATTTATGACCGATTTAGAAGTAATGTTAGCATGTGTGCTGTAGCGTTGCAGCTTTGTTTCTTTTTTTGATTATTCATTATAAATGAATACTTATTGTGTTTATGCCATTAGTATAGCGTTAGCTATATATTGATATAATAAAAATAACTTTTTATAAACAAGAAGAAGTTCATGTAGTATAAGTAATACAAAACATATATTAAATACCTAGGATTATATGTACGTCAATCCTTATAAAAAAATGATTGCATTTACAATATATTGTAATGTTTGTATTCATATACAACAAGCAACACCTACTAACACACAATGGACATCATTTATTGTTTGCATCATTCGTTGTTAACATATTGCGATGAGGTAGATAAGCTAGGCATTAAGGTTGGCTCAACATGTAATCTGTTGTCAAGACTGAAGACCTATCAAACTGGTTATTCATGTAAAGTTCCTTTGGTCTGCTATTTTCGGATTCACAATAAGAGCTGCTACGAAATTGACAATGATTTGAAAAAGCATTACAACCATGCGAGGCTAGCAACATTGGGTTCGCATGGTGGAACAGAGTTTTATGATTACGATAAGGTAAATCCTGACGAATTGGAACTTTATTTCATGAGCAATAATATTGCATTTGACAAGTACACATCGCTAAATAAAACAGAACTCGATCAACTCACAGAGCCTGTCAATGATAAGGATATGGAGAATTGCCGTAAAGATTTTATTGAGCAACAAAAGATTGCGACATCACAAGTTACAATCAGGCCGAATGAGCAACAGCGTCTTGTACTCAACAAAATAAACGGCTTTTATGCTGAGCATAGCAAGGGTAAACTGATATGGGCCTGCGGATTAGGAAAAACCTTGCTTTCTCTACTGATTGTAATTAAGCTAGGATTTCGCATTGTGTTGATCGGTGTACCCAGTTTATACTTACAGAAGCAATTCAAACAAGCAGTACTGGACCTATTCAAAAGTAAGGAAAACATACTATGTATAGGCAGTGATAGCGGGATGGGTGTAAAATCCACAACAAATGTTGATATCATCAAACGGTTTTATCTCAAACCATGTTCAAGTATTAAATTTATCATATCCACGTATAACTCGTGCCATTTATTAGCAACTAGCGAGTTTCGCTTTGATTTCAAAATTGCTGACGAGGCACATCACATAGCAAGTACCTCAAACACAACATACAACAAGTTTCACGAGATTACGACGTCCAAGGCTCTGTTTATGACAGCTACTGAAAAGACAAGTGAATGTGGATGTAGTGGGGTGATGAGCGATTACAACACATTTGGTGGGTTAATCGATGAAAAAACTGTTTGCTGGAGTATTGAAAACAACAAAATAACAGATTACAATATAATTGTTGTTAGAAATAACGAGCAAGAACTAGCTCGCATTGTTGAGCAAGCTCAGTTGCAAATCACAAACACAAGCCTATTCGTATCATCATTTATGAGCTTAAAAGCTATGAACGACTATGATGGTTTAACGCATGTATTGCTCTACACCAATTCAACCGAAAATGCGAACCTTGTTCAAAAATACATCAAAACATTGTTGATACATTTTACTTTCGATAATCTAGACCCGTCAAGCTTTTACATTAAGGCGTTGCATTCGAAAATGAAAGCAAACATCAAAATCAATGATGAGGTGAATTATTTCACAAATTCACTATATGGTATAATAAGTTGTGTGCACATCTTTGGTGAGGGGTTTGATTTACCCAAACTCAACGGTGTAGTATTTGCTGAGCCTATGGATTCTGAAATACGCATTGTTCAATCAGCATTAAGACCTAACAGATTAGACGTCAATAATCCTGAGAAGCAGGCATACATTATTATTCCGTATATTGATGAACTCAGAAGTAAAACTACTTCCTTTGACAAATGTCGGTCAATTATTGCGAAACTTCGACACGTAGACCAGAACATAGAGCAAAAAATAAAGGTTGTATCCGTAAGGGAAACACGTGCTAGCGACGATGAACCCTCTCAACGCCGATCTAACCAATATCACTTGTATGTGAATAAAGATGAGCTCCTTAAGTTTAAGTTAAAGTTGAAGCAAAGTAAAGCTTTGCATCCCGACTTTACAGAAGAACAAACTGAATACGAACTGTCAAAACAGGCCAATAAGATGTTGAATATTCGTTCGAAAGAGCACTACAATTGCTATGAGATACGCACTAAACTTGACGAAGACTACGTAGAGAATGCGGAAGCTTACTTTAAAGCAAAAGGTGTGTGGACGAATTGGTATGACTTCCTGGGTTATGACACATCTGTGTTCATTCAAACAAAAAAAGAATGGCTTAGCTTTTGTAAAGCTAGGCATATATCAACAGTTAGTCAATATAAAGAGTTATGCTTAACGCATCCACAATTACCGATGGACCCTGGTGAATTCTACATTGACTTTTCAAATATATACGCAGAGTTAAATGTTAGACAAACTCGAAGATGAGTAGTTTTCTTTTTTGGGTGTTGCTTCTTCACCTAGTTCATTAATATATTGCTTATATAATATATCAGCATTTGTTATGTCTTGTTTTAATGTTTCTATTTCTTGAAATATGTTTTCTAAGTTATACATTGAGTGTTTGTTTTTTGGAATACGTATTGGGCAACTAATTAAATCTTTAGAATAGACATGAGGCTGTGCTGAACCTGTTTGTAAATTGTATATTTGGTGTTGATTCAATTTTAAAACATGATACAGATAATCGTTGCTGATTGCACTATTGTGTTTTAGAGCTATACTAAAACAATCACTAGCCCATATTTTTGTAGTATACTTACTTATGTATCCAGCGTTAGCACCTGATGATGAACACAATATAGTATTTTCATTTCTATTATACTTATTATATTTACCAAAAGGATGTATGCCTCCACCAATAACATAATATTCTCCTGTACTATCTGTAATAGCGTTCCTTGTTAGATTTTTCCCATTTTTAAATTCACATATATCACCTAATTTAACTTCTTGACATTCTTCATTCTCACATATTTCCTTTATTTTACTTTTTACATACAATTCCAATTCTTCTACTTTTTTTTGTTTTTCATGTTTTTCATTGTATGGTTTTGATATTTTTTCAACCCAAACTAACATTTTGTTTTGAGACTTTGGAACAGGAATTGACATATCTTTAAATTGAGATGCTCTGATGAATTTTTGAGCTGAACCGCTACAACTATTCATAAACATATGTTCTAGTGATTTACATATGATAAATAAATATTTGTTAATTATTTCATTTTGTGATTTAATGGTAAAACATTGCGATGCCCAAAATTTATTATTATCAAATTGAACAAAACCACAACAATTTCCGGTTCCTGCCACAATTGTAGCATTTTCACTGTTATAATCATTATGATAACCAACAGGAATTGACCCCCCACCATAAACAGGATATATTCCATTAATAATGTTGTTCTTGTTTAATTGTTTTCCATTTTGCAATTCACATATATCACCTAATTTGACCATTTCATATTCTTCATTACAAAAATAAATATTTTCTTTGTTTTTATAATCTTTCCCATTAAGCGAACAAATGCCATTACCTAGAATATCATCTCTGGATGCTGTGGCAATGTGTTGTTCGCAAACACATTTGATGTCACCTTTGTTCTCTTTCAACAATATTCTATTGTGCTGTTCTTCGAACACATCGTCTTTATACTTTTCAACAACAATCTCACTAAATACCACTTGACTTGTTTTGTCAGTACTGTTGTCAAACACAATTATTGAAGTTTTTGTTGAGGTGTTTTCGAATTGATCAGATGGCACACTGATCACTTCTCTTACGTTGAACTGTTGCACCAAACATTTGCGTAAATCCTTGTATTTCTTATCAAAGTATACCCCTTCCTTGAGAACTCCAATGACTGTGCCTTCATCGTCCACTAGGTCCATCAAAAGTATTAATGATGCCGCTTCTTTATCATTACCTTTCAGCTTATGTTTCTTAGCAAACCTTTGAATTCTGTTGCTTGACGTCTCTACTGTAACTTTTGTTTTTTCCTTCTCTTGTTTTTCGTTTCGTTCAGCAACTTCGATTTCCTTTAACTGAGCAAGTCGTTCATTCCTTACACTCTCGTCTGTGATGTTAGGTAGTAGGGATTTAATGTAATTCTTAATTTTTGCACGTTTTTCTTGTTCCGCGGTTGTTTTGGTCTTGTCACCGCCGTATGGTGGGTTTGTGACTACATATGTGAATTTTTTGTCACCGAATTCGTCAGTAAATGAGTTTTTATACTTTAAGTTACCCATATTAGGAAGTACACCTGTCAAACAGAAGAATTCCAACCCTGCGGATTTGATTACATCCTCATTCATATCATAATGGTGAATATTATTTATTTCATCTCCCCATTTAACCCAATCTTTGTACTTGTTGTTAATGTAATTGATATAACCTGTTGTGAAACCACCCGAACCACCGAACATATCTATCATAGTGGGGGTGGACCCATCTTCATAAATGGTAGGGTCTAGTTTTCCGAATATGAAATCAACGATATGTCGATCAGTGAAGTATGCACCCAATTCACTAATTGCGGTTTGGTCTCTGCCAATGAAGTACTCATATATTTTTCCTGATAGAAGAACGTTGCATGTTTTTTCTATTATGGTGATTTTATCAATTTCTTTAACTAGATATGAAAAGGCTGAGCTTTTTATGTTTTTGGGTATTTCGTAGAACAATAAATCTCTAACATCGCTCACACTTATAGAATCCAACACATCATGTAATATTTTCTCAGTAAGCTCATCATCTTTACTGTCGTTTGCCAATTCAAGTAGATATGAAAACTTACACGTATGACTTAGCTTTACTGTATCTAGTAATCCATATTCTTCAATTTTCTTTAGTCCGTAAATTACGTTAAACACTTTCAGAGCGTTCATTCCATAACCAGCACCGTTGTTTCTTAGATAATTATGAATATCATGGATCTTATTCTTCAAAGTCTCTTTATTTGATACACTCATGGTTTCTACCATCTTTTGCTTAAATTCAGGGTTTGTAGTATATTCTGTATCAACAATCATTTTTTTATATATACTATTTATGGGTAGATGTTTAATACGTTAATAAGACACCGTGTTGTATTGCTATCACATCAAAATGTTTAACAATGAACCGCTTACAGACACGATTGATGAAACCTAGCTTTCAAAAAAATGATTTATCATGAAATTTATTGAATTAGTAAAACATCTAATCTAGTTTTGATTATCTATGTATCTATGTATCTTGATTGATTGATTACTTGATTGATGAGTTCGTGGTTTGATTGAAGGGGATTGCTGGTAATCATAGCATTCATACTAATACTATGAACATTAATGCTATTATTAT
>Ga0070751_1000858_pt1 | contig 18435 bp, 12 predicted proteins | sample VirMetDEL_Aug_28_FD_78514 | JGI IMG/M metagenome (GOLD analysis project Ga0070751, IMG submission 78514) | Aqueous microbial communities from the Delaware River and Bay under freshwater to marine salinity gradient to study organic matter... | ecosystem: Environmental > Aquatic > Marine > Coastal...
AAGCGTTGATGTTTCATAACCTAATATTCTAAATGGTGTTTCTTGATTTAGAATGATAGTATTTCTTGCAGTTGCCTGATCTGATGTGCCAACAAGTGCTGTCCAAGCATCACTATAAATAGGTTCTAAAATAACAGTATCTAAATGCACTGTTAGATCTTGTTTTACTGTTTCATCAACTTTTTCAATCTCTTTTTTGAGACCCTGTAATGAATATTTAGGTTTACCATTTACATTGATTAGATCAGTATCAGTTCTATCATCAGTTCCAAAGGACATAATACGTTGAATATCACGTTCCATTCTAGCAAAAGGTGAGTTTAGACCGTTTCCATTTACTAGAGTTCCAGGATTGAAGTCAGTTGAAAGCGATGTATGTCTATCATTCAAAACATTTGGTAAAGAATTGTCATCCCAGCTTCTACTATTACCATAAGCTTCATCAAAGTAATTATATGAAATAAAGTTTGATGTAAGAAAGGGTGAGCCTTGATTAGCAGTATTTATGTTTCCTGAGGCGACATATCCTAATGCAATAGGCTGATATGAACCTTGTGTAACTCTGTAAGAGGCATCAAAATTAGCAAAGAAGGTAAGTTTACTAAGCCTTCTTGTTGCAACGTTTTGTGTTATAGGTGCATCATCAATAACACTGTAAAATTCTCTATTTTCGTTTTGACCGTCTTCAAACGTAGGATAAGCATAGAAATAAATGCCTGAAATAACTTCACCGTTATTTGTTTGAGTAACGTAGTTAGAAATAACATCAGTAATATCACATTGTGTAAGACCGTTTGTTACATCTGTACTGTCAAATGCAATTACCTCGTCTTCTGCAGAAATACACGAAAAAGGATTGAATGTAACAATACCATTTGCTACACCTTGAACTGTAACATTTTCTACTGGATAACCTACAAGTGAACCTTGAATATCACTTCTATAAGGTCTCATTGCTGTAATTACTTTTTTGATTTTGTCTAACACGCCTTGTTGAAGCTCATTAGCATCAGCAAGATCAAGTCTCTGTAATGTTTGGAATAATATCTTCTTTATCATTTTTTATTGTCCTTATAAGCTTGTTGTAACAGAAATTTTAGATGAGTCAGTTCTCAACACATGTTTTGCTGAATTGGGATAAAGTGCTTCAAACAATGTATTTGTACCCTTTATATAAATAGAACAAGATGCTAAAGGCTGTGTAACCATCAAGTGTGTTGTCAATGTAGATGAAGTAACTTCTTTACCTATGTCTAGACTATTTATATAATCAACAGCCGCATTCTTTACTGATAACTGTACAACTTCTCTATCTTGTTGTGGTTGGACGATTATTCGAATATCAACTTCAAAATTTGTGATTGTAGGCGGTACAACTCTTACACGAGTTCCTGCAGCTCTAAATCCAGTTTGAACTGAGCCATTATTGATATTTCCTTCAATTTGCTCTTGAAGTTGTGGTATCAAACCGTTATAAACTCTAAATCCTGTAAATTGTACGGTGTCATCTTCTAATAAAACGCCAGGCTTGAAATAAACCAAACCCCTTTCGGGCAAAGAAACAAACTCATCTTCTCTTAGATTTACTCTTGCATTGTTTCTCGTAACAATTATATTATCAGTAGTAAAGTCTCTAGTTGCAGGCCTTTGATGTGTTAGAAATCTTGCGCCGCCAGCTGGTACAGTATAAACTGCAGTTTCTTGTAAAAGTGACTCAACGTTTCTAAGGCCTGTTCCATCATCAACAACTAATTCTGAATATCCTGGGATAGTAGGATCTTCGTAAACCTTTGCAAAAGTAAACGAAGAGTTGTCTGAAGATTTGTATGTTGTTCCTAGATATTCTAACGAACTTTTACTAACTCTGCCAATAGAGTTTACATATCTCAATGCTCTTTGACGTAATGATGCATCACTCTCTTTATTTAGTCCATTACCTATTGGTGAAGTATTTGTAACTGAAATAACAGAGGCTGGCATATTTACTACAGTATCTATTTCGCCTTCTAAACAGTTTCCATCATCACCCGGTCTACTTGCAACAACAGGAACATTATCAACAGTAGTTGCTGCAGCAGCAATAACTGCATCTTGTGTTGTTCTATATTGTACACCATTCGAAGATCTAGATACTGTAGAACCTGCAGGTATAACTAACGGGTTATTCAAATCTACGTTACTTGAACGTGTAATCTTCAAAACGCTACCACTAGCAGCAATATTCTTTTTTCTAGAAATACCAATAGGAGGTAATTCTGAACATCTTTGGTCTAGCTCTTCACCTGTTGCATTTGATAAACTAAAACCTTCACGGATTTCAAATAATCTACTTTCGGTATTAGCTATTTCAGTTGCAATTGCATTCAATAGAATGTGCAATGTCGAACCAATGTTGATGTCTGAAAGCTTTGTTCTAGAAAGAACTTTTGCTTGAAGATCTTGGAGGACTTTTTTTGAGCTGCGGGGTACAAACAAAGCCATTATATCACCTCTTTTCTTTTATCATTATATAATATATATTACGTATTTGTATAAAATCTTTCAATATGTTTAGGCTTCAGCACGAATTGGTATCGTTTCGCCTTCAATAGTTTTTACATTGCAAGAAATAATAAGCGTATCATCTTCAATTTCTATAACAATATCAGTTACATCTACAATTCTTGGATCGCCTATTAGCATATTTCTGAGTACAGCAGCACCGTAAGTAACGTTACCAACAGCTTGATTTTGTGCTAGTCCGAAGAATTCAAATCCCGGGACTTCACCTATTCTAGTAAGTAGTGCCGTTGTTATTGCTTGTCTAATGTTTTCACTTCCACCAACAGTTCTAATATCGCCACCATCAAATATAATATCACCTAACTGTGTAAGTAAATCAACTCCAATAGGGTCGTCCTCTTCTCCATAAGGATTTGCATTAGGTAAGAAGCTATTTGGTATATAAATCTTTTCACCTATTTCAAAATAATTACCATCACTATTTCTTCTGTGATCACGTGTATCATTTTCTCTTTGGATTTCTACCCAACGTTCAGCATCACCAAAGTATTTTATAGCGAGTGATACTAAATCTTCGTCTTTAGCAATAGTATGGACTAAAACATTTTGTCTACGTCCTCTATCATTTAGTGCTCTATGTGGGAAGTTAGAAGCAATCAAACCTAAGTTTTCTTCATTTAGTAAGAACTCACCTCTAATAACACCTGATGTTAGTGTATCAGGATTTGTTATTCTATTATCATATATTTCTTTAGGAATACTACCACGTAAGTTTTCTCCCAATGAGTTTATTCTATTTTGAATAGTAATTATCTTACCTATTTCACTATCTCTTTTATCACTCTCACCAACAGCAGGCTCTGATGCTATACGTAATGCACTAATTGAAGCATCAAGCTTGGCTTTACTATCAATCTGCCCTGTAATATTTCCACCTATAGCGCCTAACAACTGAAATGGGTAAAATTCTTCTAATGTTGAAGTATCGCCAATTGCATCAAACATATTATCCCAACTATCACCTATGATTGAAAAATCTCTAGTAACTTGGGCTAAATCAGAACCTATACCATATACGTTTTGTGTAAGACTACCAACAGAATTCAATACATCAGACACAGAGTTGAATATACTTCCTATATTGCGTATAGCACCTCTAACAGGACTAACGAAATCATTTGAAATATTATTTACAACATTGCCTGCAACACTTACTGCTCCACCAATAGCGTTTATTTGATTATTTGTTGCATCGATAAATGTATCAAATGGTCCGCGTTTTACTTCTATGTAATCATATCCTTGAAATTGACAGGACCAAATGTAATCGTGCCTATTACTATTTGTATCTTTTTGCCATTGAAATGATACAGGCTCAACTACTAAATGTAAATCTTCATCTAGACACCGCAATATCATTTTAGGCACTTTATTATGATTTCCACCAACAGCTAATCTTTGTGCTGCTTGACCTTCAACTGGACTGATAGGTACTAAGTTTTGGCTTATACCATATTCTTGTGTAGATATTTCTATATATCGTTTGAAGAATTCATCCATTTCTTGGAATAAAGCTTCACCTTCAGCGTAAATAATACCGCCATTTCTTGTATACCCACTACGCTGTGCTAAACCACTTCTACCAACTAACGTAATATCATGTCTTCTAATAGTATTTACTTCTCTTACAACACCACCCAAAGTATAATTTACTCTTATAGGATTAGGTCTATTGTAAATAATATTACTTGGATCGTATGGGAATACCATTGTTGAAACAATTTCCTCACCGTTTCGAAACTCTAAATAATATTTTGCAGGTATTCGACCAAGCCCATCAGTACCTATAAATGAACCTAGGCCTCCTGTAAGTGTGGTTAGGCCTAATAAATCATCACGAGAAGGCCTAGCGCCCGGCGCAGAGAAGTTTTTATATTTTGTCCGTAATGACCCCATCAATAAGCTCATTTTATATCCTTTCGAGTTCTAAGATTGTTCTGTTTTGACTTTTATCATAAACATATATAAACATACCAGAAAAGTCATAAATCAAAACAGAGACCAATCTGATTATTTAGGTAACCTAACTTTATGATTGATAGCTTTTATAGTATCATTTTTTGATGTTGCAATAGTTCTACGTGGTGTATCATTCAATAGAGTGTTTTCTGCATTTTCAGCACTAGTTCTAGCAGCTTCATTTGAAGCTAATGCTGTTTGTAAAGTTGAAAAAGGCGCATTTAGAGGAGCAAGTGGTCCAGTTGTATTAGCTACACCTGTTGCTGCAAATGCTGCCAGCTGTTGTTGTAATGCGCTATCTAATAATCTTAGTGTTCTTAGTTGTTGCTCTATAAGCTCTTGTTTTGCATGAAGCTCTTCTAATAGTTTATATAACTCTGTTATGAATTTTGCGCCATCTAATGCACAGTCACCAGCTCTACCGCCGGCACTTATTCTTAGCATACCATCACTTGGTAGCTGTATTCTGACGTCTGATGATGTTGATAACTGTATTCCGTAACCATCTGAAAGATTTAGAGAGTTTCCTTTATTAGAAACATAATAATCAGATGTACAGGGAATATGTCTATCTTGAACACGTGAAGTAGGATAAACTTCATTTGCAATTGCAACACCTGCAGGTTTGAAAACACTTCCTATGATATAAGGTTGCTCACTAGCTGAAGTTTTCAATAAATATACTTCTTGGCCAATGTCGTGAGGCATTATGCTATACATTTCGTGATGTCCACCACACTGAACAATTGTTTCTACGTGTGTGTGCAATTCACCATTGACGTCAATTACTTCACATATTTGTGCATTATCAACTGCTCTAACACTTAGACTAGTAACGTGCCCACGAATTACTTCAGGTCTAGCTTCTTCACCGTGTGAATATCTACTCTTATCAGTTTTAGCACTTGTCCACATTATTACTCTCCTTATTCTTCTTCCTCGATGAGTTCACCATCAGGTGTCATTTGTCCTGTTGCAACAAGGTACCTTACATTGGCAGGAACTTCGATTGTTTCAACGTATTCATCCCATGATATTGTATTTGTATAGAAATCACGACTTGAGTTAGGAGCTTCTGTAGGATTGTGTACCAGAGGATTTGTACGAAGACGAACTTCTTCATAATCATCAAGGCCATCACCATCTGTATCAACACGTGTTGTGTCTAAACCAAGAGTTCTTTCGTACGAGTCAATTAGAACATCGTTATCTCTATCATCTTCAGGTAATTTACCAGTTTCAGAGAAGCCAGTCACTTCACCTACACCATCATCTATTTCATGATCTACAAATTCTTCAAAGTCTGAGAATACATCATAGTCAGTATTGGCACGATCTATACTTGTACCAATTATTTGCTCTTCTTCATCTGTAAGACCATCACCATCGGTATCACCAGCAATAGCAACACCAAATTTTTCGTCTTGCCAGAATTCGCCTTGTCTTGCAATAATTGTTGCACGAAGCTCTGCAAGCTGTTCTATTCTTCGAGTTTCATCTGCAGATGTTCCAGCTAAAGTATCTAGGTCTCCTTCACGTACTTCTTCACGTGCACCTTCCTGAGTTGTAGCAATCTCTTGTCTATTGGTTTGTACATCATCAGGGTTGAGAGGAGTTTCACCATCAGCATTTCGTGGTCTAGTTTCTTGCGTTTGCTGAATATTTTCTGTTTCTTGTGTTACACCCGGTGGCAACGCGCCAGAAGAGGCGTCTCGAGCATCGATTGCTTTCTGTTTTTGAACAATTTTAGCTTTATCTGTTTCACCTTCTTTTGCTTCTGCAGAAGCGCGATTAGCTTCTTGTTGTTCATACATATCACTGAAGTCATAATCATCTGCATCAGGGTTTGTTGCATCATCTTCGATTTCTATATCTTCAGCTAAATTCAATAAATCTGTCAGCTCTTTGAAATCATCTCGTGGTATTCTTTTTAGTCCTTTTAGAATTATATAATCTGCTTGTGTTATAACACCTTTATCTCTTAGCTGAATTAGAAATTCTTGAGTTATTTCAACAGTTTTTATTTGTGTTGTTTGTTCACCACGATGGCTTCTAGCTGCTGGCAAGTCTGGCTCATTAGGATTTTTTACTCTTTTACCGCCTGAAATGGGACTATCTGCACCCATCATAGCTTCAAAGATTTTTGAGCCCCAAGATTGTTGTTGCAATCTAACAGGTGTTACCCCGCTTTGTTTTGTTCTACTACCTACTGCTGCTCTATGATCAGGAATAGCTGCTCTAACAGTTGGGAAGTTTGGCGCAATAGCACCATATGAACCTCTACTAAATCCTATTCGTGTAGTTACAGAAACGTTACCGTCAAATATATCAGTAAAATAATCGTGTGATACACTATCTACATAAATATGAAGTGTTGAATGCTGGTCTTTTATTTTGTTTCCTGTTGGCTCTTGCAAAAATACTTCTGCCCAACAACCAGGATAAATATTTTGTGGAATTAGTGAAGTACAAACAAGATTTCCAGAGAAATATTTTTGCTCATCGCCATAAATCATATAAGCACGTTCTGCTAACGCTGTTGTTTTGAAACGTGTCATATCAGTATAATTATCAGCTGCCAAAGCGAAGAATGTACCCATATCATCTCCCCTACTATGCTTTTGCCCTTGAAAAGCTGATAGTTCGAAATAGGGATAAGTTGACTCGTACATTCTCAAGCCATGTTTTAGCGCAGCTGTATTGTTTATAACAGGGTCGCTCATAATTCCGTATTTGACCCTTGAAGACATATTCTTCACACCGGGCAAATTCATAAAAGTTGCATTTATTCTAGAAGCGTCATTTTGACTAAAGCGCATTCCTTTTATTTGGTGTTTTCTAATCTGTACAGGTATAATAGGTTTAGCGCCTTCTGCAGAAACTTTTGTAAGATCTGTTTTACCTCCACCTATTTTCATAGTTCTTGAGAAATTAGCTGGGCCCATTCTTGTGTCCATAGTACGTCCCAATACACCATTTGGCCCACTCAAATCCAAAGTTTCAGTTACTTCATCGTCATAGTTTTGTTCGAACTCACCCATCTCAATAGTGTCAGATGACATAATCTTACCAAATGAGTTATCTTTGACGTTCATACCGACAATTTCTGATGATGTTATATAACAGGGCGGCGGTAGTGGTGAAGGAGAACCAAACTGGTGTTTTCTCAAATATTCATTATCTATGCTTACATGGTCTATAGATACTGTAGGATGCATAGGTTTTAGTCTAAGAATAAGTGTAGGAATACCACCCAACTTTTTATGTATAAGTTTTACAGGATTAGCTATTTTCCCTTGCATTTTTTCAAAGTATTTTATATCTGAGTCGAGCAAAGGCACCATTGTTGGATAAAATTCTATAAGTTGACTATCAATCTGGAAAGTACCTTGAAACAATCCCCAAACAGTTAGAGACTTAGCACCAAGATTTCTAATACGATTTAGGTCTTGAAATGCCTCAGTAGTAACTGGCATTGTACCATATAATTCTGAAGATGGTGGTAAATCATCTCTTTTTGTTGCTACGTGAATAATATCTCTAAGTTGTAGTTCATATTTAGGTTGAACTTTTGTTGTCTGTCTAAGGAAAACAGCTTCACCTACTACGTCGCCTCTTGCATACCTAGTTTCAGCATATGCTTCATCTGGGTTCGTAAATCCATTTGATATCCATTTTTCAAAGCTATTACGTGTAGGATTTTCAGGATCATAAAACTGTGTGAAAGGGTCGCCACCAAAACCTAACTGTTCATCACCTGCTAATTGTGCTAAATCAGCAAGACCATAAAGAAGTCCGTTTATTATTGGCTCCGGAACATATAATTTTAGATTTGCTATAGTCTCTTCAAATGTAGCCCCCGGAGTAAGTAGTAACTTATTCAAAGCTTGTGAGTTCATTGGCTCTGAATGTAATGATATAGGAAGCATTGGATAAGCAAACTGTTGTACAAAGTTTCTTAGTGATTGACCTAAATCAAATGCACCAGTTGCGGCTGCAACTTCTTTCTTTATAAATGCTAAGAAGTCATCAATATTTTTATAATATTCTCTACTTCCATATCCTTCTTGCCTTACTTCTCTAATCTGTTTTCCTTGTTCATCTTGCATTACAACTTCATCTTGAGAGTTTAGAAAAGTAAACCTGTATTCGCCGTAAATAAGATTATGTATAAAACTAGAAGCACCTAAATCAATAGTACATATAAGATTACCAGTGTCATCTGTTTCTATATTATAACTCAAGTCTGTAACAACACCGAAATGTAAAGCATTTTCAATGTTTTCTGGAGATGTTGTTTTTAGTATTTCCTCAAAATCTGTAGGAGGCCTAGTTTTTATTAGAATATAACCACCCGGTTGAGGCTGTGCATCATCCTCAGCGAAAAGAGAAAGTGCCAATTGGTAAGGCATTTTTAGTGTAAGATTAGCTGTCTCATATGCTCCCGTTTTTGACTTTGAGAACGAACAGTTAGTTACATAATGTTCAATTGAAAAAGGTAACGGTGCTGTATATGAGTGATAGTTTATAATAAAATTGTTTGCGTATACATTGTTTGATGACATAAAATATTCTGAATAATCAGAATTAGCATCAGTCATCTGTTTCCAAATAAGCTGGGCCCAACCAGCTGGGCCACCTCTATGAAGTAATTCACCATCTGGACTATAAACATCTTCATCACCCATCAATAAGTTCAAACCAGTCGTAACGGCACCATCCTCGCTTATGCCACTCGGAGTTCTCTCAATATAATGCATGAGAGGTTTTCTTTGTCGTGCAGTTACAACTTCTTCTTCAAAGTCTAAATACTGCGTACTACCATCAGCATCGTATATTCTAGTTTCTTCTTTTACTATTTGAGGTCTTTTAGTGCTTTCGTCTTGACCAGCCATAATTTTTCTCCCTTATACTCCTATTTTCTTTAGGATCCAGTCGATAATCTTTGGAACGTATTGTAGTTTTTCATTTATTTTTTGTGCAGCTTGAACTATTTTTTCGAAATCTTTTATTGCTATTCCTTCAATAATTGCTTTTTCAATTGCTTTGTTTTGGTCTGTTAGTTGTTTGAATGCCTCTGTGAATTTTACACCTTCTTTTGTTACACCAGTCTGAAAATTTTCTAATACGTCTAATCTATCTTGCGCTAATTTTGCTGATATGTCTATATCATTAGTTAGTCTGCGTCCTCTCGCAGCCACACCAATTCCTTGAACATCACCAACATCAAGCCCTCCTATTGTTCCAGTTCTCATCCGTCCGTATCTACGTTCTGCAACAGTAAGACCCTGTCCCATTTGAAGTAATTCGAAAACTTTGCTTCCATCTCTAAGACCTGTACCTCTGCTCAATAAGCCTTTACCTCCAGCAATTGAAGCACCTTCTAAAAGAGCAGATGCTTTATCTAAGTCGCCACCACTCTCCATAATAGCTTGTGCCATCATAATATCGTTAGCAATACCACCAAACATTGAATTTAGACTTTGTGAAGCACCAATTGTTGTTTTCTGCCTTATTCTACCATAGGCTTCAACTGCACCGATACCACTAAGTGACGTATATCCACTTAGAGCTAATTTCATAACCTCATCATATGTGCCTGCTTGCATATCGATGCCCATATTTCTAAACATTGCGCCCATTGACTCAACACCACCAACGAATTGAGATGCGCCGGCACCTTTGAGGCCAAGCTGCGCGGCCATACCTATAGCATCTAGACGGCGTTTAGATCCAAATCTAGTATTTTGTAAGTTAGAGCCTGCCATTCTGAATGATGCATTTCTAGCAAAAGCAGCAGGATCAAAACCTGCACCAAAAGCCGTGACATATGAGCCAACCAATTCTTCTGTAGTCGTATATCCGCCACTCCCTTGCATCAATGTTTCACGTGCCATATCTAGCGCACCTTTAGCATCAATACCAAACAATCCAGCCATTTCAGTAAGATAATCTTTGTGTCTCGTTACTGCGCCCATACCCGTTGGGCCTCGACTAAATGCAGGGCCAAATGCTGACATCATAGCAGCAGGAAGTTCTAATATGGCTGCCTGCATACCTTGAGCTTGTAATGATCCAATTGGAGCAGCAAGAGCACCACCAACAAAAGGAGTAGCTGCTGCCATATCAACGACACTAGTAGCAGCACCTAATCTAAATCCGTAATCTCTAGTACCTCTAATAAATTGTTTTGTGTAGTGTCCGGTTGCTGCTCGTACGCCTTGTCCTACTTGATATTGTTCTTGGGCAATTTGTTCTTGCGCTCGTCGAGCACCATGTGCTTCACCCAGAGTGCGCGCTGCGCCAGCTTGGCTAGGATGGTCAATTATCATAGGATCAACTGGAGCAGGTCCTACTACATATGGTTCTCTAGCGCCAAATAAACCTCTAGCAAAATTTCTTGCTGCGCCTATAGTCGCTGGTTGTGCAGTAGGGCCAGAATTCATAAACAAATCATTGAATATGCTCAGGCCGCTTGGTCGACCGCGATAAGTATCAGCACCTGCTTGTGCTGCACCCTGTGCAAAAGCTCCACGAACACCGCCCATTTGATCTTCACCGAAGCCAGATCCGGGCTCAAAAGGTGTCATATGTCTAATTTCGTCACCACTAGGTATAAATCTTCCTCCACCCGCTGTCTGTTGGCCAAAAACATCTCCTGATCCTCTAGCTTGTCGTGCATTTAGACCTGCTCGAGCACCATAAAGCAATTGCCTATCTAAAGCACTGCTTCCTAAACCTCCCATGCCACCGCTACCGATGCCGCCTTGGCCTCCGCCTAATCCTAAACCTCCCATTCCTCCGCCGCCAGCTCCGCTTTCTCCTCTTACAGCTTTAGTTAGGTTATTCAATGCAGTTATAAGGTCTGTGTTTGACTTTATAAGTTTTTGAATATTATCGCCCATACCTCCACCACCGCCAAACGGTGATGAACCTCCACCAAATGCAGGTGCAGCAGAACCTATTCCTGAAGAAGATGCAAAAGGTGAGCCAGCACCGTGGGGTCCAGCAGCAGCAGCTTGACCTGCAGCATTTCCTCCAAAAGGATTACCACTACCATGATTAGGTAGCTCTAAACTACTAGTATTTGTAAAATCATGTGGGCCAGAGCTGCCCATGGGCATTGGTGGTGGTGTAGCCATTTACTTGCCTTCTTTCTTTTCGAATTGTGCCATAAGTGCATCAAGTGAACCTTTATCTCCGCTTTGGAATGCTTTTTCCATTTCTCTAAGAACTGGATCTTCAATTTCTTTAGCGAAGTCTTTTTTGGTTTCTTTTACACTAGGCATAAATATGTCAAATTGTTGTTCTTCTAAACACAGCAAACAGTGTTCTATATTTTCCCAACAGTTTATATCTGATGTATTAGGCAAGGGAGACTGTGTCAACTTTGTCCTAACTAATGGAAAAGCGTGGTGAGACCTTATTTTCCTCATCCTTGGTACCATCGTATCGAAAGTAGCGAGCTTCGTGAGATACGAGCTTACCTCCTAACGCATAACAAAAGTCAATATCCTCAGATGCTTTTTCTAAGACCCAATCAGGTGATTGTATTACTTGACAAACTAATCTTGCTAAACAAATATATCTATTTTTTGTTTCCATTGGAAGATTATCAAAAGCCATACCACTAGATAATTCTGCTAATATTCTATCATATTTAGCACGACCTTCTGCATCCATAACTTTGCTTTGTAGAGTTGCCTTTTTGATTTGTTTATTATCTACCTGATAACTAATGTCAAAGCTCTCAATACGTTCAGCAAAATCTTTTACTTTCAGTTCGTCAATCTTTTTTTCGACTTTTTGCTCAATAGCTTTTACGTCGACTATTTGTTCTTCTTGTGAAGCTTCAATTTCTTTCTTGATTTTTGTCAAATCCATTTTTACATTCTCCCTAAAATAAAATATATATCTATAAGTATATCTAAACTTTGTTATTTTTGAAATATTAGTTGATTTTTTTTTATTACTTACATTTTATTTAGTTTTATGGGCAAATAAGCTTCAATGACTAAAAAATCTGTCTTCGAATACTAAAACACGACGTTTATCTCTGTTTTATATTAGAACCTTACTTACCTGTTTATATGGGGCAAGTAAAAAAGTTCAAACAGGATAAAACGTCGTGTACGATTATTATACGGTATTCTATTTATTAGACACTGTCATGTCTAACAAGGTGTGTACCGTCGATAGTTACCTGAACGCCGGCAATAGAGCCACGATCAACGATAAAGTTTTGTGAGCTAATACGACAGTTTTGCATTGTATAGATAACCTGTTGTGTAGTAGTTCCTGGTGCACTGTCATAGATTTCTAAGTCAAATGTAGCTTTTGTCAATGCAGAAGTTGTACGAGTACTTTCAGCTTCATTTAGAACTTGTGAAGTGTTTACGATTGCTCCTTCGTCAACCTCACCTTCTGCTAAACCTTCAAATTGGGTCATATTAGCATACTGAAAAATACGTAAGAAGTTTACCGTAGCACTTACAGCGCGTCCGATAGGTACTACTTCACGTGTATCAATAAATCCAAGTGAGTCGACGCGTCCGTTGAATGTGCTTTCAGTAATAGAAATACCTGTTGCAAATCCGGCTACGTCACCTCCTATTTTTATGAGCGCTTTGGCGCCTGTAATTACGTTGAATGCCATTTTCTAAATCCTTTCTTATTGTCCATCACCAATGACAGCTGAAACTTTGATGAAATTGAGAGGTGCGATGATCGCAATCTCGTAATCTACATAAGCAGTATCATCTACAATGCTAACAGAAATATTAGCGAATTCTTTGATGATGCCACTTGAACGCTGGAATGCAAGTCTTTTTGAAACTAAATTCTTTAGCTTAGCAGCAGATCCATTTGTAACCTGTGTACCTAATTCAGCTGTAACATAGGCACGTAAGTCACGTGAAGATGCGTCAACACTTTCAAGACCACTGATTTCAACATTTTGTGTAAGGTTATCTTTACGCCATGATGTAAGACCACGAATAACTACTAAGCTGTTATTTGAGTCAAGAGCAACACCTAGTAGAGAATATTTAGCAACCAAGTTTTTATCTTGAATACTATCTCTATCGTAAGTTTCAACAGTATCTTCAATTCTTGGGAGTTTACCAGTCAAAGGAACTGCAATTCCCAAAGAACCTTGCATACACATCATGAAGAATGCCATATCAGCAACAGCTAAATCATTGGCACCGCTAGTAACATTACCTTGATAATCTTTGTATCTTGCGCCCTGAATAACAACAGAAACACGTGATGAACCAAGTGGTCTCGAATACAAAGAGAACAAGCTTGAGAGTGTTTGATTTACTGGACAAGGTACAAAACCGTTTCTCTCTTTTTGATATGAAGCACTCTCATCTAGATATGTTTTGAAATATCCGTGAGTTGTTGCATCAGTTGCTTCAACCATACAAGATGTAAAGTCTTTATTGAGAATATCTACTCTCTGGAAACAAGCTCTATAACCTGCTGCAGTTGGTGCTGATTGTGTTCCGCCTGAAAGTGTGATTTTGTTTGCATCATATCCACCAGCAACATCAGCGTCTCCCTCTAATAAGCGATATCTATCGTCATCTAGAGTGAGTGACAATGGGAAATCGCTTCCACTTTCGAGAAGAGTTACTAAAGAAAGAAGTGCTGCTGTATGTGCATGTAGCTGTGTTGTTACTGAAGCATTAGCATTATCAGTTAGAGTAAAGATACCTTCATCAAGTTGTGAAGGTAAGAAGTTGAAGTTGATAGCTTCACATTGCAAACGTGGATCTACAGCTGAGATAGCTGCTGCTAAATCATCATTTGTAGAATAATCAGCAAGTGTAAAGTCTTGGTCAACAGCATCAAATGAGATATTCAAAGTACCATCTGCAACTGTAATTGTACAGTTGTTTGCAGCTGCTTGATCATCTTGATAAGTGAATTCTAACTGGTCAGGTCCACCAGCAGTTACAGCAAACTCAAGGTTTCCATTATAACCGGGTGCTTTTACACGCAAACGATAATATTGGTCGCTTGCAGAAAGGCCTCCATCACCATTGACTGTATTTGGGTCTTCTAGGATAAAACTTACAGAGTTACCCTCGATACCAAACTTTTTTGATTTGAATGAAGCAAGACCACCAATTTCATCAGCATCAGCCTGAACTGTTGATGATACATTGATAATCGAAAGCGCGGTTGCTGGTTGTGCCCCATTGAAGGGCTCTTTGTAAATGTACTCCAGATTGCGTAAACGTGAAACGCCAGGATAGAGATCTGATACACCTAAGCCAGAGGCTCTAAATGTATGAACTTTATACTGTTCGAGTTGTGGAAAGTCACCAAAAATGGCAACTGATTTACCTAGCGCGCCAGGATTTACCAACTCATTACGTACGTCGACAACAGTCTGAGGAGCGAAAAATGTTTTTCCTCTAGAGGTTATTGAACTTGGCATAGTTTTTTTCTCCTATTATATGTCATTGTTTATTTCTGGGGTTAGATCCCAAGTTGAAAAAGTTTCTACAGAGCCTGCTATTGGGTCTGCTAGAAGTTGTCTTAGAGCACTGTATGTCAATTCTCTACGATAAACTACAACGCCATCACCAATAACGAGAAGCTTGTCAACTCTTCCACCGATTGACTCATCTGCAGGCTCTAAATCTTTTGATTTTTCGAAGTCAAGAGTTAGATATCCCATCTCAAGAAACGATTTTTTGAACACTAACAAAGAAGACTGTATTATTCTATGCAATATACGTATCTCATCTAAATCATTAGTATAGATAGTTATTTTACATTCTTGTGAAAGATACAAACCTAACTTACCTTGTGCAGAGAAATTTGACAAAGTTTGATTAGCGGCTTGTGTCTTTTCTGCCAAGCCTGTTGTTATCAACGGGAATACATTATGTTTTCTATTGTTTGATGTATCAAATTGTACATTCATCTCGACTAATTTAGCATGCAACCTATCAGCATAATCTTGTGAGACGTCATCAAAAGTCGTTCTAAAGTTTGCTATATTATCCTGATAGAATTTTATGCCATTTGTAATCGCATGAATGATGTGCAGATCGATCATCGTTTATCCCTTTCTAGCGCTGTTCTTAGCCTTCCTGAACATTGTACAGGCATAGGGGATGGAGTATCAACAGCATTCTTCAATACTCGCGTATCTCGAATTGTATGTGGATATCCGTTTACAACATATACTGGATTAGTATAGTAAGTTATCGAAGCGCGGAGGCCGTCTGCGAATATGTTTATATTATTTTGCAGATTTATTGTTCCATCGGCATTTACTGTTATTAGATCTTTTCTATCAGTAGTATCTGTAACATTGCCATTAGCATCAGCAACAACCATGTTTAGAATACCATATGATATTACGCCTGCATTGAGTGTCATTGACCTGTTTATAACTGGTGAAGATAACTTTATACTAGTGAGAAGTCCATTTACTCTTTTTATTTCAAATGTTTCTCTTTTTATGATAACACTGTCTAATAGTGTGAATTGATCTCCGTAAGTAGGCAAATGTTCAGGCTCTAAAGTTATTTTTACGTCACCTTGTTGTAATACACCAAACTGTTCTACAGTCTCTAAGGCTTTGTTTTCTGTAACGATACCTCTTACTTCGATATTACTATGAAAAAAGGTACCTTTTCCATCACATAAATTGCAGCCTGTCCTACTACCTAATTTAGATACATCTATATCATTTACATTTCTAAGATCTAATCCTAAATCTGTTGTTGATTTAGTTGTACATGGACAATCAGCAGACTGTTGCCAAGACATTCTCATGCCTTTTTGTTGTAGCATCTTACGGAAGTCGTCTATTCTAAAGTCAATTCTGTTCTTTACATTATTTTGTGTTGGGACTGTTAGATCTATAGACATAGCTTACCTCTAAAATCCGGCAGCTATTTTAGGCTGTTTGTATATACTTTTTAGCCTTTTCATTGTAGCTTCCATTTGCCTTTTATAACTAAGTATACGCGCACCATAACCACTGTTAGTAGCTGAAGATGTTGTATCTATTCTTTGCTGTAAGCCATCAACTTCTAGATTGAAGTTTGCAATACCAGCACCTACGATAAGATCACCGGCAGTGTCTAGAGGTAGTGCTGCAGCAATATACAAAATAACTTTTATCATACTATCAGGAATAGTGTAATATGTTACTTCAACAAGAATTCTTCCTTGTGCACCTGCAGTATCTGTTTTTATGCTGTAATTTTCGCCATCATTACTGTTTAGTGTAATACGTGGGAGAGTAGCACCCGCTATATTACCATTTCCATCATCTAAGACTTTGAAACGAAAGCTAATCTTATCATCACCTGGGTCAGTTATTTTTATTGGAATATCAGCTCCAACAAGTTGATTTTGTTGAATAGCTATTGTTTCCCTATAAGCTTGAAATCCTGCAGTGTATTTATAATTGAAATATGCAGGAACTCTATTATATTGACCATAATTTGATATAGGGTCAATCAAAAGAGGAAGTACATTATTGAACCTAAAAGTACCAATACTTTCTGCTGTAGGGATAAGTGATACCGAACCAAAACGAGGTGATGTTATATTTATCCAAGCATCTGGAATATCTACAGGTGAATAATTACCATAAGATATTTGTAAACTATCAACAGAACGTAAAGGCCTATAGTCTAATTGTTGACCATACCAAGCATTTCTTTGATCGTTTGATAAGTCGTGCCTCTCTGAAAGTATTGTTCTTTTCGATATAGTAATTTGTAATGCATCTTCAACAGTTGATATAGCTCCTCTAATTGCTTCCTCAAATAAATCATCTGGGAAAGGGTCGCCGTTATCTAAAGTCAAATCGATACCAGCAAGTAGAGTGTCTTTCAATAACTGAGGTGTTATTATGTCCTCTATTTGTATTTCAGCCATTTTATTACCTTTCTGGATATCGCAGTTTGCTCTGTTTACATTTTTATCCAGTTTCTATGTATTTATATATACAGTATATAAACATTTTACTGGCTTTATTCTGTTGTTTGAGGTCATAAAAAAATCCCCGCGCGGGAGAGAGGAACGCAGGGCCAAAAAATATTTTTTTTGAAAGTGGGTTCTTCCCTAGTAACGATAATCTAGCTGATATTATTTGCTAACGTTACGTAGGATGAAGTTCTTCTTTGGAACCTTTACGCTTGGAGCACCGAAGAGCATAAGGAGGAACTGCTTAGCAGCGCCAACTTCTGCGAGAGGGCGACGGATAAAGTCAAGAAGACGTGCGAACTCGATAACGCTTTGATCCATCTGAGTGATGAGAACTTGGTCACAATCAAGGCGCTCAAATCCAGCATCGTACCAATCAGCTCCGATAATCTCAGAAGCTTTTACCTCACCGATAAGCTGTGCATTCTTGAGAGTTTGTGCATCGCTAAGATCGCCAGCACAACGATAGATACGTACGTAAAGAGCAGTACCAGTCTGAAGTGCAGCAAGGTTGAAGCGAGGAACTGCATCACTGTGTGCATCAACAGCAGCAGAGATGATAGGAGCACCGTAGCCAATCTTGTTTACAGGAACGAAGACATAACGGAACTCACCCTCATGTCCAGTACCAGCGCCAGTTGCGTCCCAACCATTATCAGTAGCAAGATTAGCATTGATACCTGCAACTGCTGCAGCATGCTGTACTTGTGTACGAACGTCTTGGGTGGTGAAAGGAGCAGCTGCTGCTACTAGAGGAGAAGAAGCTGCAGCATTGCTAGCAGACTGATCCGAAGGCGGAGCAAGACGACGGCTAATAAATGGAGCTGCTACAACAGGAACTGGTCCCATAGGTCCCATAATGTGGATACGAGGACCAGCACCAATAGTGTGAACGCCCATATCACCTTGATTTACGAGAACCATGCTATCATGACGACCGTTTTGTGC
>Ga0070751_1000859_pt1 | contig 18426 bp, 29 predicted proteins | sample VirMetDEL_Aug_28_FD_78514 | JGI IMG/M metagenome (GOLD analysis project Ga0070751, IMG submission 78514) | Aqueous microbial communities from the Delaware River and Bay under freshwater to marine salinity gradient to study organic matter... | ecosystem: Environmental > Aquatic > Marine > Coastal...
TGAAAACCACCTTCCCCATTTATTCTATTAGCCAATACATTAAAGTTATCTCTTTTAGCTAAATCTGAATACTGAAGAGTAGCCATTAGAATTCCCCATCTCCGCTTTACATATATTTATAATCATCCCCTTCTAACGTGTAAACCACATTCTGTATATCAAACGTAGCGATAGCACGAGCACAACCAGGGCATGGTTTTGCCAGACCATACATCCACTTCTTCGTATCAATATGCATCTTTGCGCGAGCGACATACAACGTAGAGCGAGCCACGTCATCTTGACTGACTCGCTTCAGTGCATTCTTAATAGCATCAGTCTCAGCATGAAGGTATATCGCTTCCTCGTTCTTCGCAAACTCTGCTTGAAACGGATGCGACTTCATCTGACTGAAACCAAATCCAATAATATTATTTTTTAAAACAAGACAAGCCGCAAGTCTCGAGGACTTGATCGGCTCTATGTCTTGCGCTAGGCGAAACAGATTATTAATGATACGACGATCGCGATCGGTATTCATAACCAAGGTACCATGCCCAGAAATGCTCTATGATCTCTTGCTCAGTCTTGGGAGCAAAGGTATTGTCACCCCACCATAGTAAGGCACGTTCACGGATTTCTTCTTCAAACTCGGTCATTTTTCTATCCTTCTATCTCTGGCAATCATTTGATTGGTGTATACGAAACGACCTTCAGTGACATACTGTTTTGCATACTTGTCTTGTAACTTGTATGCTTCAGTCTCCCAAGGTTGTTTTGCGTAAGCTAGCTTTTTGGCAATTTTCTTGCCTTTCCATACTTGATAGTGATGCTTGCCACCACGAGTGATGCCAACTTCCTTCAACTCACCACGAGCCATCTGGCGAACGTGAATCATTTCATGGCATATCGTGATAAGCATCTCAGGATATGTTTGCTCAGCGCGAACTTCAATCGTGAACTCTCGTCCACAAACTCCTTCGTCTTCCCAGATGCACCAGCCATCAGCATCGAGATTACGTATGATGTTGATATTCACATCAACAACTCGAGCTAGACGAGGACCAAGTACAGAAACAGAAGCCCAATCAGCAACTTGCTTGATGAACTTCTTCTGGGTTTTGTGGCCACCCTTGACAGTGATCATAGGACCACCATCAGGAAATAACCAAACGCAAAGAACGAAACAAGCGAAAGAAACTCAATTACGCGAATCATTCTGATGTTCTCCTTTTCATCGTATATAAACATCATAAGTTATATTGACAAAAAAGTAAACAAAAAAGATTTGTTTTAAATCAATAGCTTACCACCAACCTATTGAAATCCTTCAATATTTTTTTTCAAAAAAGTTTTGTTTGTTTTCAATAGGTTACATTTCCCATGGCGGTCGGCTGTCTATAGCAACTCCAAATTTGCTGTCTCGAAGGAAGAAATCCGGAATCTCGCCCTCAAACCCTCTATTCAAAAGATAGTTGGTGACATAAAGCCTAGCAGTGTCTTCGCTTTTGGTGTTGCATACGTACCTTTTTCTCTCTTTGTCATATACGCGAAAGGTCTTACCCGATTTACGAATCTCATACATATTTTGCTGCCTCCAAGTAGTCTCTATAATATTCAGCGGACCAACCATCCGAATATCGTATTTCCATCTCACAATGCGCTAGATATTCTTTTCTAGATTGTTCATCCATTGATTCTAAGAACCGAATAATATGTCGAAGTTTTTCCGACCTGCTGTTTTCGTCATCCATTTCATGTTTTCCTCTTCATCATATCTTTGACCAAAGTCAGATTTATCCATTACTGGGCGGTCGTCTACAATATCCTTCTGTGCAGAGTTATCGACGTTGAATAAACGCATTCTAGCTCTATCAACACCAACGACAAACCTTTTGTTGGCTGTAGGATCATTATATCTATTCTTCAACTGTTTTACCATTATCTGACCAAGCTGTTCAAGTTCATCGCTTGAAATTAAAGCGCACATAAAGTCAACAGTTGCAGGTAACGCAAACGACTCAGAAGTATCTTCAAGACCAGGATCACTGTTAGTGAAACCAGATCTTGTTGTCTGTGTTGCGCTGACGATAGGAATGTTTCGTTCAACAGCCAATCCTCTGAGTTCTTCGGCAATGGATTTGACATATGTATAGCTGTTTACGTTTGCACCATACTTCAATCTCGTTGATGTACATATATTCAGATAATCAACATACAGAATGTTTGGAACAAAATTCTTTTTTTGTTTCAGATCATTGAGTAGGTGACGAAAATGACCTGAGCCAACTGTAGCAGTAGGATACTCTTTAATAATTAGCTTACCAGAGGTTTTCAATCTCAAACGATTGATTTTATCATCATAAATCTTCTTGGGGAATCCTTCAATTTCTTCAAGAGGGATATTCAGTAGATTTGAATCGATACGCTCGGCAATACGTTCCTCTGCCATTTCAAGTGTCACATACAACACATTTTTACCAGATAGAAGATTAGCCGCTGCCATGTGACACATAGCAAGAGTCTTACCAACACCAGTTCCTGCCAAGAACACATTGAGTGTTTTGTTTGGCAGACCACCTTTTGTTATCTTATTAAAATAATCTAAGTCGAAAGGAATCCTGTCTTCCTTACGATTATAGAATTCATATCGCTCATCAGCATTTTCTAAAAAGTCATGACCAATATGATTATCAAACGAGACGCCTAGAGCATCAGATAGAATTGTTGGTATAGACCCTTTTTTATCTTTGGAGTTGCCATCAATAATTGATATGCTCTCCATAATAGCATTATACACTGCCTTCTCTTGGCAGAAGGTTTCTGTATTATCAACAATCCATTGTAGATCTTTTTTGTCGTATGAGATGTTGTTTAGATATTCAACAACATTATTATAAACTTGTTCTGGAATTGAAGATTGCTTGTCAATTTCAATCTGCAATGTTTCTTTTGTAGGGAGATTATTGTACTTTTGAATAAAGTTTTCAATAGAAACAAACAGAACCTTCTCCGTTTGATCTTGGAAATATTCCTTCTTTAGAAAAGGCAATACTTTTCTTGTATAAGGTTCATCATAAATTAGACTCGCCAGTATTGTTTGTTCTATCCTCACTCTCCATCGCCTCCGTTATGATTTCAACTAAAATATCGCCAATCAATTGTTCAAACTCTTTATGATCTTCTTCAGTCAAAGATTCTACGTTTATATCTTCAGGTGAAGAAACAATATCATAATCAAATTTTAATACTGCTCCCCCATCATCATCCCCTTCTTCAATGATGCTTACAGTATTGTAATTATAAATTATACCATTAAACTTGTCATGAGTCAATCTAATTCTAGCTAACTCTTCACCTTTATACTCATCCCAGAGTACTTCATACTTCTTCAAGTTCATCTTCAGCCTCTTCATAATCAGAATATTCGCCTGATTGACCATACTTAAACTCTCTAGCGGCAGCAACTTCTAGCTGTTGCAATAAGTCATCAGTAAAATACTTTTCAGGATCTTCATTGATAGCTTTACCAAATACCTTTGAGCCATCTGGTAACTCGTAGCGAGTAGATACCTTTTTAATGATGTCATACTTTTCAGCAAGTTCAAGTAGACCATAGTATCGGTCTAACCCACTATCATAACTCAACTTGACTTCAACGTCTTTGTTCTCTTTTGTAAACCGAGACTTAATCAGTCGGCAACGAATGATATTACCTACAACATGCTTACCATCTTTATCTTTCTTTTTTGATAAGAAAACGATCTGAGATGCAGTATACTTGAGACCAGAACCACCACCCATCTCTTTTGTTGGAATATAAGCGCCGATAACGTCATAAACATGGTTCGTGATTAAAAGCGGTACGTTGACCTTAGCAAGTTTTAGATTGAGAACTCTGAATGTGGCTTTAATTAACTGAGCCTTTGTCATATCACGAGTCTCTTTACCTTCTGTGGTATCTTCAACTTCTTTTGTTGTTGATAACTGACCAAGAGAGTCGAGTACCATCATCATTGGAGGGCGACTATCTTCTGGAGTCTTTGCATAGTTATCCAGAATCTGAATAGATGTATGGCGAAACTTTTGAATTGTATCTGGTTCAGAGACGATCACTCGATTAGAGTCGATGCCTCGTTCCTCCATCATGGACTTTGTAACAGCTGCTTCAGTATCAAAATAGAAAACAGCACCATTGGGATTATCGTCAAGGAAACGCTTAACAATACCCAAAGCAAAGAACGTCTTTCCTGTAGCACTCTCACCAGCGAGAGCAAGTACTTTATTATTTGGGGCACCGCCATGAATAGACCCAGAAAGCAGGGCATTAAAAATGTAAGAACCGGTATCAATAGTACCGCTAAACTCACTTGAACCCAATCCATCAGCTGCGATATGTGTATTGTCGTCATTTAACTCTTTTACGATATTACGAAAAAAATCAGTCATCGCATTCCTCTATTGTTAAACCAAGTGTTAAAGCATTATATAATAAAATTATATAAAAGTAAATAGATATTATAATTTTGTTGGACCGTATGCACCACTTTGTTTAAACGCATCTTGATTTTGTTCTTCTCTTTTTTTGAAATCTCTATCATTGTAAAGTGGTTCTTTCCATTCGCTCATCAATGGATTTTGGTCTGTTCGAACAACCGGAGTTTCTAGGTCACCGTACATATAGTTTTCAGCAATCTCTACTGTATTTTCTGGAGATTGAACTATCTCATCTGGAATTTTAAAAGTAAACTCATCCTCCGTCTCGACATCTACTTCTTTCCAATCATCTGATACATTGACTGCTTTCTGTATAGGTTTTGGTTTATTCAAAGAAGAATTTGCGGCAATGAGTAATCCAATCGCTAATGGATCAAATACAAAGATAATCGTAATGATAACCCAACGAACAGCATCCTCTAAAATGTTCTTTGGATCTTTTACGAATAGAGCTGCAATGTATTTGATAGGACCTACTTCAGCTTCAACTTTTAACTGCTGTTTCGTTAGCTCTTTCTTTGAGTCTCTAATTGATTTAATTTTTTTGCTAGATTCAGAAATGATGTTATTGAGTGACTCTCTTTCCATAGTCTGTTTCTGGCGCACGGCGATTGCGCCGTTTGGTCCACTAATCCTACTGAACTTAGTGAGCGTCTCGACCGCTGAATCGAGTTGCGCAATAACTTTCTTCGTATCATCTATTACCCTCTGCTCTTGTTCGATCTGTTGATCAAGTGATTGAATTTCTAAAGTATTATCTCCCCCAACCAACGTCTGATCAATATGAGCTTTGGATAAGTAACCAAAAATTCCCATTGATGTAACAAACATTAACACTACCACTGCCGTAGTCAAATATGTTCTTAAAACTTTATTTGATGTTTTCCAGTTTCGATACAACCAAGAAGCTGTAACGAGTTTACCAACCTCAAGCACTCCACCCATGATAGCAATGGGAATGGCTGCGGCAGCGAAAATTGCCATCAGACCAACTATTGAGTACCATGCGGCAACGACTGATATGCCAATGGCTGTAATAAGAGTTAAAATTGCAAAAAACATTTTAGCCTCTGGTAATTGCTAGAACCTTATCGATTGTAGCTTGTACCTTTGATGCCCTGTCTGGCCAATAGATGTATTCTTTATCGGAAGTTTTAAGTAGGTTAACGAGCAGAGGCATTACTAATTTTTCAAGCTCTGTTACTTTACCTTTTATTTCTTCCTGTGCTTGTGCGATGGCAACTTGCACATCGTCAGACTCTTCGATATTTCTTCTTGTCAAAAGAACATCGAGCTTATCTTCGAGTGGTGCCAAAGCATTGAGTACAACTCTGGTTAAATCATTCTCATCAATAGATGGTGGGGTTGATTCAGCTGTATCTTGATTTGCTTGAAACGTAGCTTCATCAACTGCACTAAAACCAAAGTCTAAGTTTGCATATTCTGCAGGAATCTCTGTCATGAAAAGAAGTCCTCTAACGTATTTTGTTTTTCTACAGACCAGCCGATAGCATCAAGTATGTGTTTGATAGGTTCAACATAAGATTTATCAAACTGCATATTGTAGTCAATATATTTTTTCAAATCAAACTCAATTGGCAAAACATCAGGAAACGCAAACACATTTTCCATTACAGGGTTTGGTGTTTTCAAATATGAAAATTTAATCTTATCACCGTTTTGTATAGACCGATACTTTTTTTCTAGTTTATTATTTATTATTGCTTTGTTGTACAGAATCGCTGCGCGAACGTGAATCGGTGTTCCTTTTTTATATCCATCTAGGTTTTTTTTATCTATATATTTTTCAATATCAGAGACACCACGAGGAAAGGCAACGTCTTCAACTGCTAGTTTTTGAAACGCAACCCTGGCATCTTCAATAAATTTCTGAACTGATTCCTCATCATCATTGATAATGATGAACAATGTTTTTTCAATTAGTTTACGGCAAACTAGCGGAGTAGATGAACGAACGGATTCGATACCTGTAATCTTAATCTTAGGTTTCGCATACTGTACACCCTCGCTGTTCAGCACGTTAGCAATATATCTTTTCTTGCCAGTGATAATCATTTTACTGGCAATAATCTCGCGCTTCATAAACATACGCTGCTCAAACGCATGAGTATACTTACGAAGTTCTTCATATGATTTTTCAAGCAGTGGTTCAAATTTTTGTTCAGCAACCTTATCAATGAATTCAGATATTTTTTCGTTGTTATTAGATTCACCAATCGTTTTCTTTACGAAGTCTCCCATGTTTACATAAAGACTATCAGTGTCAATCGCAAGAACATAATCTTTCTTGGTGCCAAGAATTTTTCTCAGATATTCATTGACTGTTCTCTCAGCCCAACGAATAGAGAGCTGACCTGAGATGGTAATCGCTTCAGCCATACGAATATCATAGTAGCGAAAGTAAGTGTTGCTAAGTGCACCATAGAGTGAGTTCATAAGGATCTTAATCGCCATCTGCTCATTATCATATTGAGTGATGCGTTTTTCAAGTTCAAACTTCTTCAACTTATTGGATTTGTCTAGATTTTCGAGTTGTTGTTTTGCATCAAGAGCACGTTTCTTTATATCTGCTCGTTCAGCATACATTTCATCAACAATACGAGGAAAGATACCTTGTTTCTGATTTGAAAAGATTTGACCTGTAGCAGCAACACAAGCTCCATCCGGAATGTCCAATTTTTGCTGAGCAAGCATGGAGTCAACATTTGCGCCATGAACGACACCAGGCATAATTGTTTCAGGTGACATGTTATACTGCATGATTAAGTGAGGATACAGCGAATTCAAATCAAATGACACGACCCAATTATGCATCCCCTTCTTTGGTTCTTTTACAAACGCGCCTTCAATGCGACGATCATTGACGACTGGTTTTTGCGGGGAAAGAACGATATTCTGTTTGACAAGAATATTATAGATGAAGGTATCCCAAATCTTAGTTGAACCAAACGCAACCTCATAGTTGACGTTAGCTTTATGCGCCAGAGTCATACAAAGAGAAATCAACCCCATCTTATCATCAAGTCGCTCAACTAACTGAACGTCTTTGATATTATAGTCAATGAACTTTTGATAATCTTTTAAATATAATTCATTTAAAGTCGTAAACTCAGAGTAGTCGATTTTTTTCTCATCGAGGACTACGCTGGCAATATTGTTTAAAGAATATGACTCTTGCGTTCCATAGGTGTATCCAAACTTTTTAAACAGTCTGATATAATCAAGATGAGAAAGACCAGATACATCATAAAAGATTTCTTTAGTATACCTATCCTCTCTACTGGATGGAGCAATGCGATGAATAGAGAATTTGGTTGTCTCCTCTTCACCAAATAGCTTGGATACTCGATTAATAAGATATGGCAAATCAAAGAACTCTGAATTCCAACCACTGAGAATATCTGGACAATTGAGTTGCCAAAACTTTAGAAATTTTTGTAGAAGGTTATATTCATCCTTGCATTGAACATAATCTACTTTGACATCAACGATACATTTTGAAGTATCATATTCACCCACTCCCCATGTGTGATACACATGATCGACGTTGTTCTTCAGAGTGATTGCGGTAATTGGAAACGCTGCGTCTTTTGGGTGAGGGAATCCCTGATCAGACTCAACCTCGATGTCGATGAAAGTGACATTCAGTTCATTACGATCAAATTCACAACCATCCGGAAATTTCTTGTTGATGAATTGTGAAACATAATCTAGATTACCATAGATTTGAAAGTTGTCTGCGGAGTTTCGTTCAATGAAATCTTTACACTCTCGCATTGTACCAGGTTTGTATGGAGCAACAGAAACTCCATCCAGTGTACGATATTTGGTTTCGTTTCTAGTTGGTATGAAAAGAGTTGGGGTAAACTTTATTGCGTGTTTTACCCGATGACCATTTTCATAACCAACGTATAAGATTTGGTTACCATATCGTGTTACGTTTGTATAAAAGTCACTCATGCTCTATATATTACTATCAAATTCATCAAAAGTAAATAGAAAGGGGGACCGAAGTCCCCCTAAAATTATTCAACTAGGAGTTGTTTTTCACTCTTCCCTTCAAGTAACTTGCTTCCGCTCGTGATCGGAATTTGCTTAGGCTTCTTACTATCTGGGACGATGTTCTTGAGAGTGATCTTGAGCATTCCGTGTTGGAGATCTGCTCCCTCCACTTCGATAGTGTCGGCGAGTGTGAACTCTCGTTTGAATGCTCGGTTTGCGATACCTCTATGGAGAAGTCTTTCTCCTTCTTCTTCATTCTCGACCTTTCCTGTGACTGTGAGTTTACGATCTTCAAGTGTCACATCAATATCTTTCTCAGTAAAACCAGCGACTGCCATCTCGATTGAATAATCGTCGTCGCTTTCCTTACGGATATTGTATGGTGGAAAATTAGATACTGGTGTTGCTGCCATGCGATTCAAGTCGTCCATATGACGCCAGAGACGGTCAACACCCACAAAGAATGGATCAAATTTACGGATATCAGCGTTTGTGAAACTAACCATAGTAGTAACCTCCTATTAAAGCAAAGTTAAAATTTTGAGAACCCATTATGGCATTCTCAAAATTATTTATAATCGTTTATCTCCTTTTAAGAAAAATATTGGGGCGAGGGTAAGGAGATGTAAGGAGAATGATGAATCCCTCGCCCCAATATTATTAAGCAGCCGCTAGGGCGCGATAGCCAGCAGCAACGACAGCCCGCGAAGGAGTGCCGAGGCGATAGAAGTTCCGGGTAACACCCTTGCTGTTGACAGAGGGATTGCTGTAAATAGCAAAACCCTTCATACGAAGCTGACGAACGATCTCGTGGGGATTACCCACCGAAAAACGAGCGCGGATCTGCTTCGCAGTAAGCTCTTCACCATTACGAAGAGCAGTTAGTACCTTTTCAGTCTTAGTCATAATAAGTCACTTCCTTTTCAGTTTCAAAAATTAATGTGGTTTATCCTTGGATGCCTACACGGACCGCCGCGGCGAGTTCCTATCGGATATATCTAACCTCAGAACCTTTACACTGCTAACACCTACACCACAAGGTCGGCTGCTGTCTGACCCCTTTCGGGGTTTCGTCCCTACGGACTCATCAGAGACAGATTGATTAATCATTATGTTTATATACTACCACATCCTACATTATTTGTAAATAGATTTTTCAATCTTTTTTTAGTGGTGCCGGAAGAGAGATTCGAACTCCCGACCTTGGCATTACAAATGCCCTGCACTACCACTGTGCTACTCCGGCAAATTTGGCTCCTCAGGATGGACTCGAACCACCGACCGGACGGTTAACAGCCGTCAGCTCTACCACTGAGCTACTGAGGAATAATCTCAAAATCCTTTTCATCTAACCAGCGCCACTCGCCAGTCTTTTTTGACCTAACGCATTGCTTTGTAGGTGCCGGCGTCATTGACGTCACGCCTGGAGGGAGATCTAAAACTTCCCATACCTCACCGTGTTCACGAATACGGTTCTTGCCATGGTTAGTTTTGCCCTTCAACCTAATAAAGATATCGACAGTCATTTTACCAATCTTTCGACGCTTCTATATAGTCAGCCTGTGCTTCCATGTCGTTGAGGAAGCTGTTGATCTCTTCCAGAGAAATCTGAGCGATGTTGTCGATATCAGCGACGGTCATCAGGTAGCCAGAAATCGTGGAAGGGATTTCCATGTGGTCGGTATAGTTGTAAATCATGATATATCTCCTTTTCTCATCATATATACATTTTAACTTATATTCAGAAATAAATCAAGTGTTTTTTTAACAAAAACGAACCCAAAGTGCAACCGCACCAGCTACTGAAAAAGATCCGACGAGAACCGTCAACCACATTCCAACAAGTTCAAAAGCGATGGTTTCCACTATGATGCTCCGTTGATCAAATCGAAGCGATCTTCCAAACGATTGACCCAAACATCAGCCGATGCACGATGAGCACTGATCTCCAACAGATCGATGCAGAATGTGAACTTTTCTGATGTCTCAGCATATTCAGCGGCGTTTTGCTCAGTCGCGAGCAATTCGATTTTTTCTGACAATTTCATCATGTTTTTTCCTTTTCTCATCATATATACATTTTAACTTATATTCAGAAATAAATCAAGTGTTTTTTTAACAAAAGGGGATTTTCAGTGGCTCTTAACCCTAACCCGAAGGCTCCAGTAATCCCCTTCAAAGGGGATTTTCAGTGGCTCTTAACCCTAACCCGAAGGCTCCAGTAATCCCCTTCGTTAAAATTTATTTCGCGGCGCGGATATACCGCTGAACGTCTGAATTCTTATAGTCGCCAGTCGAAGCCCAGTTACGGAAGGCAGAGCACTCCAGGAACCCATCTTCGCACTTAGCAGCATGGGAGCAACCATCACAGGGTATCTCACGCTTGTTCTCAGGGATGGGAAGAATCACCTGCGACTGGCGGGAATTGCCCCAGGAAGCCTCAGACTCATATCCAATCGAAAAATAATCATTGCTCATAAGTGTCTCCTTTGTTTTTAGACGAAGTCAAAACCGTATTCGGCGGTAAAGGCGCCCAGTTCAACCTGGCGGGTGACCTGAACCTGCATCTCATAACCCAGCGCCAAGAGTTTGACCTGGGCGTTGATAGCGTCGTCGGCGGTGCCAACACCAAACAACGAACCACCAGCCCAGTAGGGATCGCTCAAAATGCCTTTGACAGCAGCGAGGCATTCCTTTTCGAAGAAGCAGTTTTCGACGTAATCCATGTGTTTTCTCCTTTTCATCATATATACATCTTATCTCGTTTCGATTAAAAAGACAACAAAAAAGATTTGTTTAAAATCAATGTTTTAACTGTAACCTATTGAAAACATTAAATATTTTTTTTCAAAAAAAGTTTTGTTTGTTTTCAATAGGTTACAATTTAAGTTTGTTTATTTCTCCCAGTAGACAGATTCACCAGGGCGAATCGTTTCATAGTCGTTCTCAACGATCACGTCTTCAGAGACGTTAGTCCAGCGAATATCCATTCCATCGGCGGCCCAGTTATAAAAGTACTCCTTAGTCAGAATACCCTCATCTACCAGAGTGCCCATGGAGGGAGACCCATCGAACAGCCGACCAGCGGATGCAACTTTCACTGTACGCATCATTTCTTCTCCTGTAATTTCTTGAACAACGAAATAGGCATAACACCAAGACCGAAGTCTTTTCGAGACTTGACATACTCCTCGTATGTCTTGTACTCGGGCGCTTCCTTTAGATCACTCCATTTCATGAATCAATACTCCGTAAAGGTGACGATATCCATCAGCTCTTTTACGAGCTCACGGCCGTAGTCGGTGAACAAGATGCCCTGGTTCCAAACCCAGTGCTCAACGCACTGATGATGATAGAACGTCTCGCCCTGCGTCATCCAACGGAGAGCGGTCTGCCGATCACCAGCGCCGTAGCGGATGGTCTCGGCAACGCAATGCTCAAACTCTTCGAGAGCCTGAGCTTCAGCAGCCTGTTCGGCAGCAATCGATTCCTCGATTGACCGCTCGATGTAGGCGGCTTCGGACCGCAGATCCTCGAGGCTCATAGCATCGAAGTCGTAGTGGCGACCCTTGACGCCGAAAGCGTCCTTGTGACCCTCATAGATGTAGAGGGCGAGGTCTTTGCGCTCTTGGGCTTCGGTATACATGTTATCTGTCTCCTTAATCATCATATACACATTCTAGCATATTTCGATTAAAAAGACAACAAAAAAGATTTGTTTGAAAACAACAACTTAGACCAAACTCTAGGTAAGTTATTGAAAACAAACAAAACTTTTTTTTATTAACAAAATCAACAAGTTAGGCGGTTTTTTTGCGTTTTCCAATATTGTATTTTGCGACCAACTCCCATTCATCCTTATCCTTGAAAGGCAACACCTTGATTTGACTGATTGGTGCTATGGGATTTTCAGTCTCCGCATTTCTAACAATATTCACGAGATCCCACTCTTTCAGTAGGTTTGTGATCGTGTTTCTTCGGGCAATATCAGACTCTGAAATGTTGGATGGTTTTCCATCGAGAGCGAAGAGCTCTTTGAAATGGACAATGAAGTAACGACCTTGCTTATGGAGAATATGGCAAGACTGATACAGGATCTTTTCTTTTTTTGAAGCTACGCCAATGCGAGTTAGAGTTTCTCGAACTTTAAGAAAATCATCATCGTTGTTTAAAGTCACTTCGACTAGGTTGTTTATGTCAAAACTCATTTTTTCAATCCACCTTTTTGCATTTTTATTTTTATTTCATCGAATTGTTCATCAGACAATATATCCATGATCTGTTTTGTTTTTTCATAGCTATAACCAAAATACTCTGCTACTAGCTCAAGATCATCGTCATGTTCTGTTTTTGCCCATTTAGCATAACGCTTCTTTGGACGCACAATATTTATATAAAACGAGAATTGAAGTTTATTGTCTAGGTGGTGTCTGAAGTTCATTTCGTTTGCTGCAAGAGCAGTCTCAGCAAAATAAGAGAACTGTCGGTTTGTTATGTATGGGTTGTATCCCTTCTCTGCAAGTTGGTCGTTCTCAGTTCCAGTCATGATATCTTTGCCGGAGTTGATTGCATTCACATAATCAAACGGATTCATTTTGTCATGCCTAAGAACGTGTCAACTGTAATTTGATTTACGTTTGGTAAAATTATCTCTTGCATCAGACAGTCAACAGGATAGAAAGAAACCTTTTCGTTCTCTACATATGTTTTCATATGCTCCTGATACCAGTCTAAGTTTGGCGATGAATTTTCATAGTTCAATGAGCCAAGGTAGATATTATCAGAATTTTCAATATCAAAACCAGTTAGATAGATTTGTGTGTATCCATGTTTGATTGCTAACTGCAACGCTGTTGTCCCAGCTGACATGTATGATTGATCAATCGTAATTACAGAATCATCATACAGCCAAGAAACATATAGCGTATTTCCTTTACCAGAGATACTACAGTTCTCACTCTCATTCCCCCATTCATCAATTTCTCCTTGATGTTGGGATTTGATTTCCTGTGCTTGTTCATAAGAGAGAATGTCCCATTGTGGAAAGAAACAAACATTATCTTTACAATATTCTGATCTATAAATTTCGTGTTGCATAGCAACATCTACTGAAACAAGATTATCAACATTCATATCTCTATAGATTGCATTACAACCATATGTTGATACACCCTTTGGAATTGGAAATCCAATCCTTGATTTTCCGTTGCCAAGAACTAATGCTTTTTTCATTTGAACTCACAATCAGCCATGATCTCCGTCAGGCAAGCAACAAGATTAACTTCATGGTCAGAAACAAATGCTGACTTATACGAATAGTCAGCAATCAAAAGAACAAGACGAGGAATTGATCTCTCAACCATCATTTCAGATGATGTGTCATATAATTTTCTATACAACACAGTTGGTTCAATATCAGCATTGTTGCCAACCCACTTACGCATATCATTGAATTTACGATTTTTCAAATGGGAAACAAGAGTCTTGTAATTATCATCATCCATATTGACAAGAATGCCCGTATCGATACTCCCTGAAGCTGAGTACCGCTGCAATTCATTTAATACTCTCCTCCAATCAGGAAAATGTTTCATGATTAGATTTGCTACTACTTTCTTGTCAAATGAAATCTGCTCTTGGTTAAGAACCGTTTCCACACGCTTCATAAACTGTGAAGCAATTTCTGGCTTGTCCTTGTTACCAATCTTAAATTCAATTACAGAGCAGCGAGAATGAAGAGGTTCAATAATTCTATTCTTAAAATTGCAGGTCATAATAAACCCACAATTCTTACTGAACTCCTCCATGAAGTTACGCAATGCTGGCTGAGTTGACTGAGGATTGAGATAGTCAGCCTCATCAAGGATTACGTATTTTCGTGAACCAGAAAGAGATACAGTGGAAGCAAAGTTTTGAATTTCATTTCTCAATGTGTCGATATTACCCTTCATCGAACCATTGATAATGATATAATCAAATCCGCATTCTTCCAACATAGCTCGAGCTACTGTTGTTTTGCCAACACCAGGACCACCACTCAATAGGAGATTTGGTACGTAGTTCTGTTTTACAAATTCAGCAAATGTAGTCTTGAGTTCTGTTGGAAGAATACAATCATCTATACGAGAAGGTCTATACTTCTCCACCCACAATTCATTCTCATTCATAATATAAAGCACCTTTCAATTAGCGGGATTCAGTGGCGATGTAGTATTCAAGTGCTCCCTTTTCTGTTGAAAACTGACTGATTCCCTTAGAGGAGATCCGAACAGTATAATCGTTTGCCATCATCTTTAGGTTTTCAACCTTGAACACCATATTAAATTCTTCACTGGTTTCCCCTACAGTAACATTATACTTATTAGAGGTGTTGTTCTTTGAATCGCCAACTTCAATAACAATTTGCTTTCCATCACCAACAACAGACCAATGTGGTGCTTGCAATACACTGGCTGCTTGCATAGTTGACTTAAAGACATCATTGGGAAGTTCAAACTCAACCTTTACATCAGGCAATGAGATTGCCTTCTCTGGCGGAGTTGAAATCATATTCTTATCAGCAAAGAAATAACGAATTGAAGACTTACCATTTGCAACAACAACACTACTATCTTCAAACTCATAATCTGGTTTATCAAAAAGACTTACCGCGCTGAGAAACTGATTGAGATCATAAATGGCAAATGAACGATCAAACTTGTCTTTCACTTCAGCGATTGCCATCACGGTCTTTTGTGGTGAGATAGTCTTGAGTGTACTACCCTCGTTCACAAGAATGTTTTGATTGATTGAAGAGAAGTTCTTCAAAACAGAAATTGTACTATCAGAAATTTTCATAATTAACCTCGCAAAAATATCGAAAAATGGTTCTTAACTCAACATTAGTATCGAATAATACTATATTTCACTCCTTATGTCAATAAAAATTATTTAAGTTTTTGAGATGGATCAGCAGTAGCAGCAGCGCCGATATTTGCAATATCCATCAAACTACCACCAAATGTATATGAACCCATATGAGACAATTGCATCCATGGGCACATCCAAACCTTTAATCCAATCTTTCTTGCCCACTGACAGAACATATAATCTTCTGACAAATATCGTCTTGACTTTGGATCAATTAGTGCATCGAAGTAACACATAATTTCACGAGAGCCATCAAAATTATCAGAGCGAATATGATCTGGTTTATACATCAGTTCAGGATATGCTTCTGCATACTTCTCAAATGTCTTTCGTTGAATCATCATAAAACCAGTGCCACCCTCAAGCACCTCTACTGGTTCGCCCAATGGAATCTCATTGGTACCTTCTACTGGATTGAAAACAAAGTCACCAACGAACCGAGAAAGGTTATGAGGATTTTCATCAGCAAAACCCTTATCAACAGCTACTTTGATTTTTTCCCATGAGATTGATTTCTTTGGATATGGACCACAAATAATATCTTTATCGCTGTCCTCACTAGCCAATGCTGCAAGTGTCAAAACATCATTGGGATTGAAACCAATATCTGAGTCAATGAACATTAAATGAGTGAACTTTTCCTGGCGCATAAATTCATCAGCGCAATAGTTTCTTGCACGAGTGATGAGTGACTCATTGAATAGATAGAAAAATTCTACATCCATTCCATAATGCTGTGAAAGTCTAGCAAGATCTGCTGTTGACTTTGTATATTGACCACCACACATTCCTCCATACATCGGAGTGGCGACAAAAATTTTTCTTTTTCTCAGTTCATCAACGTCAATGGATATTTCCATTTTTTTCTCCATGTTTTAAATCATGGTTATACATAGCGATGATTGCATAATGAATAATCTTCATAAGATCCTTACGATTATATCCATCTTTTTTACCATAACGCTGGGCATATTTCATGATATTGCCAATACAAAAACCTTCACCATGACCACCGTCAATGATGAACTCGGTAGCCTGATACTTGTTTACGGAATAATGCTGAGAGTAAGTGCCATCAATATATTCCTGTAACTGCTTCAGGATTTCACCTTCATTGTATTTATAATCAATCATAGAAAGGGTTCCAATGTTGATGTTTTTTTATGCTTACAGTTATCGTTATGAAATCGGTATACGACTGGGACTAAACCTTCATAATCACAATGAACACATTTTATTTTTTTCGACATCTTCTTTCGAAATTCTGGATCTTTCCATCTTTCTTTCTTCTGTTCAGACATCTTCTTTCGATATTCTGGATCTTTCCAGAATTCTTTCACATCTTTAGACAATTGTTCAGAACGCATCTTTCGATATTCTGGATCTTTCCAGAATTCTTTACTCTTTTTAGACATTTGTTTAGATATCATCTTTCGAAATTCTGGATCTTTCCAGAGTTCTTTACTCTTTTTAGACATCTTCTTTCGATATTCTGGATCTTTCCATCTTTCTTTCTTCTGTTCAGACATCTTCTTTCGATATTCTGGATCTTTCCAGAATTCTTTAGTTATATTAGACATCTTCTTTCGATATTCTGGATCTTTCCACATATAAGGCATTTTATTAATACAAACATTCCAATATCTATGCCATTTTCCACTACTAAATCTGTTTTGTAAGATTTTAATTTCCAAATCTAACATATCTTGATGTGATCCTTCTGCAATTATTTTACGACTAAATCCAGGAGGAACACTATTCATATTAAACGATTCCATTAAAGTGGATGAATGAGCATATGTATCTTTACCTGGTTTTTTGGAAACTTTGTGAGACCCATAATAATATTTCTTATTATTTGAGTCGTACCAAAGGTAAACAAATGCTTCGTGTTTATAATCAATCATACCAAACCTTCTATGTGGTCAATAATTTTCTGAGTGTCTTCTGGTGTCTCATGTTGGAAAACTTCATACAACGAAGGTTCACCAAACAAAACACTACCACCAAAACTTTCTTTGATGTTTTCAATCTTAGTGCGGCGACCTTGGATAAAAGTCTCAGATTGATCTGAACCTCTTTCTTTGTATCTTGCTTCTCGAACTGAGTCTGAGACTTCAAGGATAACAATTGAAACTTCATACCCAAGTTCGACCGCAGCCTGAAAAAACTTTGCTGATGTAAGACGATCACCTTCAAAGATATTCACAGGAGAAGGATTATCTGATAAGTACTCAATCGCTGCTGGTTGAACTGCCATGCTGAGTCGATCAGTTCCTGCAAATGTTTCGCCTTCTTCATACTTACCAAACAAACGAATATCACCTGATACATAACTATCAAGTAGTTTGATTGGAGTATCTGGAGTCCAATCACGAAGTTTCATCCACTCTCGCATCAGTGTCGTTTTACCAGTACCTGGCATACCGACAATACCAATTAATTTTGTCATATTAAAAATCTTTCAAGTGTATTGGAGCGATCTTCAAACATCCATTCCATTCTATTCAGTCTACCATCCTCATGGAAAAAAGTCAAGAACTTTTTCTCATTTTGTTTATTAAATCTTTCGTCTAATCTTTTATCGAGAGTTTCAGTTCTTGATTGCCAAAGAACCTCCCATTCAATACCATACCATCCATCACTCTCTGCTTTCTGAATTTCCCCAGACTGTCGATCAAGATAGTAACCAAGGTAGCGACTATGATGTTCTCGAAATATTTTTTTATAAGAACAAAGACAAGTTTCCATGTTGAAGTAGTCTACTTGATTGGCTAACTTGGGAAATCTTTGTTTGGTTTCAATTAGAATATCTGTTGCCTCTTTTTCCAAATCAGCATACTGCTCTTTGGTTAACTTAGCATTAATGTCCTCATCCCGACCAAGAGAAAACAGCAAACCATTACGATGTGAGCGAGATCCTGAGTAGTCATTGAGCATTAAACTGGTTGGATTGATATTCACATCGGCTGTCTGTTTCAAATGCTGTAGGTAAAACCATGTTGAATATCGACCAAA
>Ga0070751_1000862_pt1 | contig 18352 bp, 11 predicted proteins | sample VirMetDEL_Aug_28_FD_78514 | JGI IMG/M metagenome (GOLD analysis project Ga0070751, IMG submission 78514) | Aqueous microbial communities from the Delaware River and Bay under freshwater to marine salinity gradient to study organic matter... | ecosystem: Environmental > Aquatic > Marine > Coastal...
ATGCTTTTCCACCATCGTATCCAGAAGGGCCATTGTCTCGGGCACCGGAAGGCCGCCAGCGCGCCAAACCATGATGCTGACGCCGATCAACAGCCCGAGAGGAAAGGCCACCAGCGCCACGGCCCAGAGCGTTTGCGTCAGTTCAAACATCTGCGCGCCTCCATTGTCGCCCGCACGTCCCGCCATGACAGCCGCACCATCGGCACGACAAAAAGCGGCGTCGTCAGGCTGTAGACGAAAATCATCTGCATCGTCGGTGCCCAAAGGCCCGCCAGACCAAAGCCAAAGACGGTCGTGGCAACAGTCACCCACCCGACAAACCGCAGGACAGCGCGCAAGGCGACCGGCCATTCCCGCATGTAGACGCCGAGCAAAACCGCGAAAGCGCCCACGCACGGCGGGCCGACCCATTGTTCGGCACGAAGCGCCATGATCACCGGCCCGAATGCGTCGTCAACCGGCGGACTGTCCAGCACCACCGCCGCCAGCCACATGAGCGTCAGCGGCACGAAATGCACAAGGGCAAGCAGAGCCTGTTCCCCCGCCCGGTCAACCATCGGCCCGCCTCAGATAGCCCGCGCCGAGATACCCGGCCATCGGCACCAGCAGCCACAGGTTCGCCGCTGCAAAGGCCCCTAGACAGACGAAAGCCCAATCCTGCAACCCGTCCCAGTCATGGCCCCCAAACCGCCGCCACTGGACAACTTCCCAGACCGCATAGGCAAGCGCCACCAGCCACCACGCGCCAAGCGCCCACGCAAGCAGCATCCCGACACCAGCGTGACCCGCCTGATTGCGCGCGAACGCGACCGGCTGGCCCTCGAAGCTGGACGGTGTGCGGAGAAGGTCAAACAACACCAGCAGCCCCGGAATTGATTTTGATATTTTGACGCGCCATTGCCAATCACCGCTCGTTTTGTTTGCGGAGATTTTAGCGGGTGAAGTTGCTTAAAATTATGGCGGCGTCAACCGATGACCACGACATGGATATCGGAGATATCGGTTGCTACAGGTATGCTGTTTTCCCCGGCGCTGTTTACCTTGGTGATCACTTGGACGCTTCCAGATGCCAACGTGCCCACAAAGCCAAGAGCCGTTTGCGTGTCAGGCTGAACAACGGTAACCTGAACAACATAATCGGTTGAGCCGATGGCATTAGTGAAGTTCAGCGTGTAATCGCCGGTGCCATTGTCCGTGATGGAGGCGACATTGTAACTGGCCGTCAGTGAAGGGGTGCCGGTTCCATCAAACCTAGCCCATGCCTTTACCTTTGGAATGGACACCCACTCTGGCGCGGTTGCCCCGCTGTTCATGGTCAGCACCTGGCCCGCAGTGCCCTTGGCAAGCCGAGAGAACGCCGCAGCGCCGCTGGCGTAGATGATGTCCCCGGCCGCCAGAGATAGCCCGCTCAGGCTGGCTAGAATGGCGTGATACGCTTGTACCGCTGACCCGATGACAAGCCCCAAAGCCGTGCGGGCGCCGCTGGCAGTAGTTGACCCCGTGCCGCCCTGCGCGACGGCCAGCGCGGCCGGAAGGGAAAGGTTGCCGCTGTCGTCCAGCGTCGCACCGCTGTCTTGCAGGCCACCTGTCCCCGCGTCATATCGCATGATCGCGTTATCCGTGGAGGCGGACATGGCCGCAGTCGGCAGGCCGGTGATGTTCGCCATACCGGTCCCCGTCGAGTTCCACCCGATAGCCACACCAGCGACCGGCGCGGGCAGTTCAAGATCGGCCAGCGACGAGGCGACGGGAACCTTGACCGACCGGCCAAGAGCCTCTTGCTGGTCCTGCACACGCATAGCGGCCAGATCCAGATCGGTTTCCACTTGGGTCGTGCTGACAACGCCCTGTGCCGAATAGTCGGTTTCCTGCGTCAGAGGCGTTTCCCGGATCAGCGTGATGCTGGTTCCGGTCGCCGGGGCGGTGTCGAATGTGACGTTGCCGGATGCTGTCCCGATCCCGTCCTTCGTGATGCCGCTGGTCACTTCGGTCGTGACGCCTGAAATCGTCTGATAGACCTTGAGGTGATCCGCATCGGTCACGAGGAACGTGCGCGCAAAAGCGGTCGTTGACCCGTTGCCAGAATACGGGCCATTGCGGTTTGTGCTGCTCGATACGGTCATGCCAATCCCCGGCTTGTGATCTTGCCGGATTTTAGCAACAGCCGCCGCCGCGCGTTATGGTCCCGTCAGCGTGTCAGCGGGTTTGACCCGAACAGGGCCTCAGCAGGGGAAACCTCGTCGGGATCTGCAATCCATTCCATGCCGCGCAATGTTGCCGTGGTCGGAAGCCCGGTCGCAATACCAACGACATCGCCAATCGCCCGCCGCAAAGCGCGGTCGTTTTCCATCTGCGTCGCTTGCTGATACAGATTCGCCGGAACCTCCAGGACAGAACCGTAAACCCCGCCGCCGCCATAACCATTGAAGGCCCCCGCCGCGTCGCGCACAAACGGGACGCCACCGAAAACAGCAGACCCTATCTCGCGGCCAATGAAGCGCGGATAGTCTTCCGGCTCGTCTTCATCCGTCATGAGGCCATACATCAGCGCCATCATCACAGCTTCGGACACGTAGAGCAGCATCAGGTCCGTCGCCATGTTTGTCGCAGCCGCGATCCGCTCGACCGCCGACCCTTCTGACACGCCCTTGGCGCCACGCCGGATTGTGATGTTCGCACGGTTCATCTTTGTCATCATGTAACCGGCCAGCGTCGTGAACAATCGGATGAAATCAGATTGCCGCGTCGTCTCGGAAACCGTGCCGCGTGACACCGCATTCCTGTCACCCATCAAGCCGCTATCCTGCGACCTGGCGACCATCCGGTCAGCGTATTGGATCGCCTCCGCCTCATTGCCGAACCGCTCGATCCCGACATTGTATCCAGCCAGCCAAGTCGGCATGTCCACCGCGTAAAACTGCACCTTCACGATGGGCGCGAACCCGGCTTTGGAAACCGCGCTTTTCGCGTTCGCCCACCGGGACGACAGCGGGCCTGCGACCTTCACGTCATTGGCGAAATCATAGATGTCCTTCTGAAAGGTCGATTGCCGTTCTGCCATGAACGGCGACATCTCCACGACCTCTTTTGCCAGCGCGTTGGGGCGCTTCAGGTATTCCTGGAACCCGCGCAGCATCGCCCGCTTGCCAACCGTGGCGGCGGACTGGCCAACCCCCGTGATCTGCAAGGCAACGGTTTTCATGTTGAACGCCAGACGCGAAAGCGTGAAGTTGTTCTTCACCATCCGCGCTAAGGAATTGATCGTGTCGGTGTTATAGATCGGCCCCTTTGCAGTGTCCTTCAGCCACAGGTTCAGAACGCGGTGATCGCCTTGCCGCCCTGCGTCGATGAAGGAATTGACCACATCAGGATGGTTCAAGATCCGATAGCTGTTATCGACCGCCTCAGATAGCGCAATGTCTCGGACCACGTCACGCAAGTGAGAGAACGCGACATTCATGTCCAGCATCAGCGTCCTTCCGTTGCCAGATTGCTTCCGCTTGATCGTGTGCCCATTCGCGGTTTGCGCCTTTCCGTGGCGACCGGACGACACGAAATCATCGAAAGCAGATCGGTCATCCAGATTTGCATTTGCGCTCAAGCCTGGGTCGTATTTGATTGGATAGTATCCGCCGCGATATGTCCCGTATGGCGTGACAACAGGGACCGCATCGACCTTGCCCGGAGCGACGCCGGTCCTGCGCTTAGTCACGTCCCGGATCTCTGGCCAATACCCGTCGATCATGTCCCACATGGATTGCACAAAATCCCAATCTCGCTTGTCGAGGTTGCTCAGAAGCGCGTCCAGTTGATCGCGGTTCATCCGAACGTCCGGGTGCGCGTCTTCCGCAAGAAGACGGTTCAGGTTGTCCGCGTTGCCGGTGTTCAGCGCGGCGGCAAGAATTTCCAGCTTTGACCACGCCTTTGCGTTCACGCCATCGCGCACACGCGCCGTCTGCATCTCGCGCAATTCCTTCGCGGAATAGACGCTGAAAAGCTGTTCCAGACGTTCGGCCAATTCGACAGACAGGCGCTGTTCTTCGGCCTGGCCCGCGTCGATGTCCTCCTTGATCTGCCGATAGGCAGGGCCAAACTCGTCCAGCCCGTCCATCTCGACCAGCATTGTGTCAGCCGTCCAAAGCAGGTTGAACGTGTTTCGCACCCGGCTTTCCTGCTTGGCCCGCCCCGTTCCGAAATTGTCCCGGATCTGCTGCGCCACGACGCCAGCCGACTCTGCCAGATCCCGCGCCTTTTGCCGGTCAATCAGCTTCTGCTTGAACCGGCCCATGTGATCGAGGTTTGCAACCGCATCGAACAGGCCGCGCAGTTCCTCAACAGACATGCGGGAATAGTGGACCTTTCGGCTTTCATCGGCCAAATCAGGCGGGATCATCAGTTCGGCTTCTCGGCCTTCCTCGATCATGCGATCCATGAAGTCGCGCAGGCTTTCCGACCGCCTGACCTGCCCCGGCGACCGGCGCCGGAAATCGAACCGCTCAAGCAAAGCGTCGATCTGCTCGATATATCCGCCTTCCAGCTTCTTGCGCACGGTCGCCTTGTCGTAGTTGCGCATCCGCTCCCGGCCACGCTCGACAAGCCGCTCAACCTCGCGCGCCTCCATATACAGGTGATGGTTCAGGAGCTGCTGTTCTTTCGCCTGGTAGGCTTCGGCAAGGGCCTGTTCCGCCCCGCGACCGCCCCGCGCCACCTTGGCAAATGCGCGCTCTGCCACCCGCGCCGCCTTGCGCTCTGCCGACAGGAAGGTTTGCGGGCGAGACGCATCCCGCACAGACATTCGCGCGATCATCTGCTGCGCACGGTAGCGGAACACCCGGTTGTTGATCCGGGTGCCGCTTTGGCCGCGCTGCTTTGCCAGTTGCCGCGCTTCGGCTGCAATCGTCTCGCCCTGCTGGATCGAATGGATAGCGTCCATCGCTTCGGCCTCGATCGAGCCATCATTCAGCGGATCGCCGTGCCGTTCTTCCATCAGCCGATCCGTCTCAGACTTGATCACCTCCTTTCGCTTGCCCGTGTTTTGCAGTTCCTCGATCATTTCCATGGCGTTTTCGTAACCAAAGAATTGAGCGACTTCGCCGGGGCTGGACCCGTCATCGCCATAGATCGCGCGCTTGCCGCCAAGCTGCGTTCTGCTGATCTCCTGCAACACGCCCTCGCCAAACATCTCGACCAGTTCCGCCCGGTCGATCCGCATGTCTGGAACATCCTGCCCGTCCGCGCCGATCCATTGCTTGTTTGCCAGCAACTCAACCAGCCGGTGCGCGCGGCGACGGTTCACGCTTTCCGTGACTTCCGCCTCGGTTGCCTTGCGCTCTTCTTTCCACCACGCTTCCTTACGGCGGCGCACCTTTTCCATGGTGCGTTCAAGCAGGTTCTGTTCGGCCCGTGCCTCGGCCTTCTGCCCGAGCCGCTGATAGGCCCGGAAGTCGGTGTCTGTCATCCCCGCCGGGGCTTCGCGGAACAGCGGGCGCATGGACGCTTCGGCCTTGGCTTCCTCAATCGCCGCGTCAGTCGCAAGCATCCGGTCGAACACCTCGCGCACCTCGTCCGTCAGGTTGACGTTCAGGCTGGTCACCTGCCGATAGATCCGCGTCAGCCATGCCTTGAAGCGAGAGAACGCCGACGCCAGTTCGATCGACGGCGACTTGCCCTCCATCACGTAGCGCTCGAACCCACGGGCCATGCGCTCCTGCGCGTCCACGGAAGGCCGCTCACCCGGCTTGACACCCATCCACGTCTGAAGGGTCGCGAGGTCCGTCTTCATCGCCTGTGGCGCGTTCTCCTGCGATGCCAGCGCCTCGAACGCCTCATAGAAGAAATGCCCGCTTTCGTGGATCACCGTGGACAGGTCAGCGCCCTCGAACAAGTTGATGATCGTCTGGCCTTCCGTTACGCCGCCAGACGGCAGGACGATTGAGCCGCGACGAGTTTCCTCGCCTTGATACAAGGTGCGCTGGCCTTGCGGGCGTAGTTCGTCGCCCATGCCATAGTAGGTCTCATCGAACTGCATGAACACGACATCAGGGCGTCCGCTGTCGAACTCGGCGAAAGCGTCGTAGTCCCAATTGTCCGGGGCGTATTGGTCGTCCCACTGCAGCCGCTCCACGACCTTGAACCCGTGGCGGGAATAGAGGCTTGGCAAAACGGTGTCAAAAGCATCCAGCTTCCGTCCGCCCTGGTCGATAGCCGCCTGCATAAGCCAATCCACAGTCCCCTTGGGCCTGACGCCGAACACGGAAACGATGTCGCCATCCGACTTCACCGCGAAACCAGCGCCACCATCCTCGGTCATGTAAAGCCGCATCTCTGCGTACTCTTCGACCGGGTAAACGTATACGGCAGCGCCATACGGTGTTTCCGCCTTGGACGCTGTGATCGCATCGGCAAAAGCCTGAGCCTCTGTCGAAGCATCAAGTTCATAAAGGGGCGGCAGCGCCACCCCGAGGTCGCTCATCCACTTGCCAAATTTGCGATTGCGCGGCGCCGTCAGCTTCTGAAGGACACTTAGCCCCCGAACGCTTGCGCCATCTCCAAGGCTTTTTCGCGTGACAAGCCCGGAAACCGCTCTTGGAGATGTCGGATCTCCCCCTCCGACAAGGCTTCTGATCCCGGCGCGGCGTCGGAAGTCTCGCCATTCTTGCTCAGAAAATCCTCGACCTCCGTTCTCGACGCTGGCTTCGCCCTCTGCATCATATCCAGGTCGTGCATATCCTGAACTGGATCTGTCTCCTGCAGATACCCCCCGCCGCTCTGCCCACTTGCGGGCAGCGTTTGCGTAGTCTGGCGCGTCGTCGTCTTCATAGCCACGCTCGGCTCCTTCTTTCTGCTTGGCAGCGTCGTACAGCCGCTTCTCAGGATACCAGAGTAGCGCCTGCAAGTCACTCATATTCAGAGACTGAAGACCGAGATCTGGATCAGCCTGCAAATTCTCAAGTGCGACTTGATGCGCAGCACGGATCATGTTGCGCTCGGACCCATTGGACGCGATTTCAACCTGTCCATCCATCCAATTCCACAGGCTGTTGCCAGCCTTGCGGATTTCGTCACCGGCCCAGTTCCGCCCTTTTCCCCTATTGGCAATGTGGTCGCGCCACTCGGGGGATGCCGAGCGCTTCTTTATCTCGTTGGCAAACGCCTGCAGCCGATCGCTCGCCATACCTGGGCCGATGGACGCAGGATCAATCTGGCTTTTCCCGTTGAAAAAACCGCGCAGGTGATCAACCTGCGCCGGAGTCATGCCATCAACCGTTGCCTGCAGACGCGCCTCGGCACCCGCGATGGCTTCAGGGCGAACCTCGATCAGGGTTCCACGTAGGCGACCCATCGTCCGCATGTTCCAGCGGTCAATCGTCAGCGCGTCAAACACGCCATTGAGGTTGGAGTAGAAACCATTGCCGATCTTGGCCCCAAGGATGGCCGCGCCACGCACAACCGTGTCGGAGTTCTCCCCACTGACATCAATGCCGGTGAGCCGCTTCAACTCCGACACCGTCATCGGAGTCATCATAAAGCGGCGAAGGTTGTCATCTCCCCAGGCCTCGGACAGATCGTGGTATAGTTGCAGGTGGTGATTGATTGCTTTTGACGCTTCGCCAGCATCGATCTGCGGGAACCTTCCGGCCTGCTTGTAACCGTCGTAAGCTTGCGCGGCATAGTCAAAATTCTTGTCTACCTTAATGCCGTTGGAGGTGACCGCCAAAGCCCAGATGAAACGCATGCGGGCGTTGGGGTCAGTGTTGATCTCGGGGTAGACCATGCCAGCAACATTCAGTGCCTCGGTGACCGTACGGTCATACCAGCCAATAGCACCCGCGTTGTCCTGGAAGGCATACCGAGCGTCTTCCTCAAGGAGCGGGCCTAGGTGGGCGACAATTGCATCCACCACATCCTGCGGCGTGTCAGACAAAATGCGCGTGGTCAGGTCAATGCCCGCCTCCTGCTGACGCTGGAGTGCCCGATCCTGCAGCCACTCCTTCAACTCCCGCCCGGTTGCAAAGGTGCGCTGCTCCATCTCGGCAAAATTCGCTTCCAGCAAGCGCGGGTCACCTTTAGCAGTAAACCCGACCCCGGAATCAAAGGGGACAGCCTCGACAGCATCGACCGGATGCGTTCCAGACTGATACAGAATGCGCGGGTCGTTGCGGTCGAAGGTGCCGACATTTTCAACGGAGCCAAGGTCAATGCCATCAATGCGGGACCGCGCGTTCCCGCGCATTGCGCTTTTAACTTGCCCAGGTTCAAAGACCACATAAACATCTGAGACAATACCGCCCTCGCCTTCGCGGGAATTGTATTCGTCAATGGTATTGCGGATAATCACGCCATCGTGCCCATCTTCCCGCGCGGCATCGACAACACCCTGCGTCCCCCGCCAGTGCTGGCCCTCCGCGTCAACGATCATAGGGTTTTGAATGGACAAATAAACGGCAGCATTGAACGGCTCAGCGTTCTGATAATCGAACGCCCGACTATCATCTGCGTAAGTCTCTGCAACGCGACGGTCACTTGAGAAAAATGCGCCCTCGTCGGTTCGGAAGCCATATTTCAGAATGCCGCGAACATCTGGCGACCCATGATACACCACCAGCGGATCGCCGTTTTCATCGACCACCTGACTATCGCCGAACCACTCCCGAAACTCGGGGCTGTCAGTGATAAGCCGCCCGCTCTGGTCATACTCAACCCCGTCCCGTTCCGCTTCCAGCGCCGCAATCGCCTCGTCATTGGTCACGTCAGCCAGATCAATCCCGCGCGCGCTCAGAGCCTCGGAAAGCTGCGTCAGGTTCGCGTCAGGGCCTTCCCCGTCCAGATACACCCTTTCGCCCGCCAGTTCGCCGCTCAGCGCGTCCAGCAGCCGCTGCGTCAGGTCAACCTCAGTGTCGGGGGTGCCTTCCGTCACGACGCCCATCAGATCCGGCCAATACCCGGCTTCCGCCACGCGCCGCGCCATGTCCTCCATTGTCGTGCCGCGCGATTCACTCGGAAGGCCAAGCATGTTCGGCTGGCCTTGCCGCTCCGCAATCTGGTCCCGGCTTTCCGAGATCAAACCGGCAGGCCCTTCCAGCATCGCCACTTCCCCGCCGGGGTCCATGACGCCGCCCTCAGACATGACAAAATCAAGGATCGACATCCCGCGCGGGCGCAATGCAGCGTCCCCGCGCCGCCGCAGTTCATTCAGCATCACATCCGTTTGATTGCGTCGCCGCGTGACTTCCGGCGTCATCGCGCTTTGAATGCGAACGCCCATCGACCGCGCAAGGTCCAGCGGGTCTTCGCCGTAGCGTTCGCCCATTGTGACCCAGAAGGCAGACCAGACGCGCGCCTCATTCTGCGCTACGTCCGGCGACCGCCCCGCCGCCCGCAATTGCGAAAACACCTGATCATATATCTGCACGTCCGACGCGCGCAATTCTTCATCTGACAGGCGTTGTCGCTCAACCTCATCGAATGCCTCCTGCATGACTTCTTGCACTTGATCATTGAATGCCGCGGCTTCTGCCAACGACATCTCGTCATCGCTGCGGGTTGCATTCTCGCGGAACCACGCCGCGTCGTCCGTGCCGGAAATCATCGCCGCATAGTTCGAGATCGGAACCGACACCACGCCGCCAGACGGGGCCATCTGGTCGAGGCTTTCGAGATCCACGCCCCAGGCTTCAAGATCCTCGTCGGTCATGTCGCGCGCTTGCGCATACTCCCGCAGCCCATCCGCTGGGACGTAGAGAAGTTGCTGACCCGCTCCGGTTTGGTTTGCAAAGTCCAGGAACCGATCTGGTGCGCGCTGGCGCAACTGAGAGGCCGCAACCGTGGCGTCGATCCGGTCAAGCGCTTCAGCCGTGCCGCCCGCCGCGTCTGCCCGTTCGATGTCGCGTTGCACTGGCGACGTGGAAACAGCAGCCATCATGCCGCCCGCGCCCGCGCCCGCCATGCCCGCATTGAACCAGCGCAGCAGCGTTTCGTTGTTCAGGATTACTTCTTCGCCGCCGCCAGCTTGAACCGCATAATCGCGGATGATCTCTTGACCGGCTTCGTTGATGAATTCCTCAACCGCGTTTTCACCAAACTCGCGCCCAAGCCGCCGCAGGTAGCCTTGCGCCACCTCCTGCAACACATCCCCGCCCACACCCCGGAACGGTCGCGCGGCAGGCCCGAGCAATTCCAGGCCGGCGTAGGGAATGCCACCAGCCAAAGCAATCCCGCCCTGATCCGTGATCCCTTCTTCGATCAAGCCGGACTGAATATCCCCCACGCCCATGCCATAGCCCGCGCCGATCACCCCCGGCGCGCCGCCGATTGCGCCAGCCAGAACCGTCGCGGCCATGTAGGGGATCGCCTGCCCGGTGTTGAACGACAGCCAATCCGCGAAATCGCCCACGTCACGGATGTCCGTGAAGTTCGGCATCCGGCCTTGTGTTTCCTGCATCTGCGCCGAATAGGCATTCACGGCATCGACAAGCGCCGTCATGGTTTCTTCATTCGCCATGACCCGCGATGTCACGCGGTCAATGTGGTTTTGCCTGCGATCTTCATCGCCGCGCAGAAAATCATAGGCAATCGCCGCCGCCGTAGAATTTGCGTCAATACCGAGAAGAGACGCAACTTCATGCCGCGCAAGGTTAGGGTCCGCGTCCTGCAATTGGCCTAGATAGTCCAGCACCTGAAAGTCACGCTGCAACATGGAACTGACCGGGATCGTTCCGACAGCGGTTGCCATCTGCCCAGCACCGGAAATCCCGGTCTGCACACCCCGGCCCGCTTGCGTATCTTCGAGAAGATCCCCGACGCCCTCGACCGACAAGGCAATTTCTGCAACCGTGCGTTCAAAGCCGGACAAATTCGCCAGATCGTCTTGCGCCAGCGCCGCGTTCATCGCGTCGTGATCCACCCACCCGCGCGTAATGGGAGCATCAATCAGGGTGTTCGTGTTGGTGAACCGCTGAAAATCGGCCCGGAACCGATCCGGTTGAGCGACAACAGCCATCGGCGGGACGCCAAGGTTACGCGCAATCTCCAAAGCCTCAGCAGCCGCATTTGGCTGTGTGTTGCCAAGCCCTAGCGCCGTGCTGGTTCTGGCCGCATCGCGCCGGTTCAATTGTTGCGCGTATTCATCGAGAAGGGTGAAGTCCAGGTCGCTCATGCAAGCCTCCGAAGGGGTTGCCCCAGATTAGCAAGTCAACCGTTCTCAGGTTATGGCCGCGCTATCGCGTCGTGATCCGAACCAGAGCGCCGAAAACCTCTTGCGCGGTAGGCTCACGCCCCAGAACGGCAGTTAGGCGCTCAGTGACCGCTTGCAGGTCATCAGGCGACACACGAACGCCGTGAACCGTCAGCCCGTTGTCATCTGCCGCCGCCTGCATCTGGTCAAGCGTCACATCATCCGCTGTTGTCGAAGTCGCGCCAGCAAAATCAATCTCGACCCCGCGCATGGTTCGGGAATCCCCGATGCGGTTTGTATCAAGCGTCAATTCAACGAGCAGTTCTTGCGTTCGTTGCCGGATAGCGCCTTCATCCGGCAGGCTTTCACTCCCCCGCATCCACCGCTCGATCTCGTTTTGAACCCGCATCTGCAAGGCCCGCTCATCCGGCGTTGCCGTGGAAGTGGTAGAAATGTTGAACAGCCGCAGTTCCCGGTCGATCACAGTGCGCAAGGTTCCGAAGTTGATGTCACCATCTTCGCCCCCCTGCATGGACGCCAACGCGGTTGAGAACGTGCGGTAATCCGAGCCGCTAATCCTGTCTCGGTTGTTTAGCAGCGCCCGCGCCAAGCCCTGCACATCGCCGGTCTCGCGCAGCAGTGACAACTCATAAAACACATCGTCAGGCGTGTCAGGGTCCATCGCGCCCGCCAAGTTGCGCGAATAGCTGATCAACTGCGATTGCTCTTGCGGCGTCAGCATCGCCCGCACGTTCGGCGGAATGCCGGTGATCGGATGCGCGCCCTGTTCGACCGCCTCATAAGCCGAAGCTAGGGCCGCGTCATGCACCCGCTCTTGTTCGGCTTGCCATTGCGTCACGCGCAAATCAAAACTCTCGATTGCAGCCGCCCGAACGCGCGGGTTTTCAATCTGGTCCAGCGCCGCCCGCGCTTCTTCAATCGTCGGAGGCGACACAAATTCAGCCGGAGGAATATACTCACCGCGCTGCGGAGGCAGCAAGTCAGGCCGTTGAGGGTCCAGAAACCCTTGAGGCGTCGGCACGTTCATTTGAGGCCCGCGCAGCGCAGCTATTTCGGGGTCTTCTTCCGGCATAACGCCGACATAATCACGCATTGCAGGGTTTTGCAGTTCGGTTGCACCGCCCTCCGCCGCGATAGGCTCAAGGTTCGAACCTTCCCATTGTGGCGGTTCAGCAATTACCTCATCAAATGCCGCGTTGCCTTGTTCCGCGCCTTCCTCGTCAGACGCAGCCGCGACAAGCCGGGGCTGGATATCCAGCCGGTCGCTGGTGGCGATCTCGTCAGCGTGTTCCCAATAATAGCCAAGCGCCGCCCGCGCACCCTGTTCCGCCCCAACCACGTCGATCACGGACGTGTGCAGCGGTGACAGCGCCTCTCGCAGCATCCGCTCTTGCCCCGCCGGGTCAGCCGCCAGATACGCCGCGCTTTCTTCGACAGTCGCCCGGACCGTCAGTTCCGCGTTGGAATACCCTTCCGCGTCACCGTTCAGAATGGCAATAGCCGCGTCTTCCGTGGCGGCAGAAATCCGCGCCCGTGATGCCCCCGCCACCCCGGCCCGCGCCTGAGCAGTGGAGTGCGATTGCACGGCAGACACAAACGTCTGCCACCGGCTTTCCATGGACCGCAGCGTTGCTTCCCTCACACGCGGATTCAGGTGCCCGACCATTTGCCGATACCGGGTCTGCACGTCCTGCAAAACCTGTTGCCCGCGCTCGACCGCCGCCATGCCCCGCGTCTGGCGATACCCGGTTTCCGGGTTGTCCATGGTTTCGCGCAGAAGGTTCGAGAACTCGGTATCGACCTGATAGGCGTCAGCCGTCGCCAACTCATCCTCAAACGTCCACGCCGCGTCCGCAATCTGCCCCATGCCTTCCGCCAGATTGCCTAGCGCGGTTTGCCCCGCCTGTACTGGCGTCGGGCTGACAACCCGGTCAACCTCCCGCGGCTGGTATGTCTGAATGATTGCGGCCATCAGGTGTATGCCCCCGGATTAGGAACGGACGGATAACGATCAGCGGCCACCCATGAGGCGTACCGCTCCCCCACCCGCGCGCCGGTTGAAAGAACCGTTTGCAGCGGCTGGAACAGCGCCTGCGACCGGTAGGACGCCGCTTCTGCCATGCTGTTCGCCGCGCCCTGACTGAATTGCTGCGCCTGACGTTGCGCGTTCGAGCGAATGCGGAAAGCGTCCTGTTCGACGTTCCCCTGCGTGTCGTCGAGAATATCCAGAGAATGCGCCGCCGTGACATCCATGCCATTTGCCGCCATCGCGACTTGGTTCTGCCCCTGCAAAAGCGCCCCGGCCCGCCGCCGCTGGTCGCTTTCCTGTTCGCCCTGTTCGAGCGCATCCCGCGCCGCCTGTTGCTGCGCCGCCGCCGTTCGCCGCGCCGCCGTTGATGCAGCCCGCGCGTTCATAGCTTGCGACACGGCGCCGACGACACCGCCGCCGACTTGCAGGATCGTGCCAAGCGTTCCGGCCAGACCACCGGCTACACCCGCGGCCGATCCAACGGCGGCAGTCGGGGCAAGACTGCCGATCAACAATGGCCCCAAAGCAGGCAGACACATGGCTAAGCCTCCATCTCGAATTTCAGAAACCGATGCGGGCCGATCATCACGTCCCCATCGAAGGTGAAGCCCATCCACTTGAGCCAACGAATTGCCACGCGGTTGCCTTCTGATACCACGTTCCAGAGCCGCGAATATGGCCCCGCCATATCCAGCAGCTCCCGCTTGCTGTGCTCGACCACCGCGCGCCGGACTTTCGGGCTGTTGATCTCATTCGTCGCGGCCATCCATGGCGTCGCGTCACGCGCCAGAACGGTTTGCGCGGTGACGCCGTAGACCGCCACAAGTTTGCCGTCGAAATACGCCGCCCGCCCCGGCCCTGCGAACTTCAGCACGTCATCGAGAACCTGGCGCAACGGCTTCCCACCCGACATGACGCGGAACTCGAACTGGTCGATCTCGCGCATCTGTCCCGCAAGCAACGCCATGTCGTGAGCGTCGAGGGGTTTGATCTTCACGGTCATCCCGATCTCCCAACGCTGATTTCCGGCGATATGCCAAGAACAGTCATCGGCAACGGATAGTCCTGCCGCACGACAATCGAGCCATCCCGGCCCCAATCGGGATAAAGCTGCAAGTCGATCATGCCAGTGTAGGGCGGGATCTCTGCGGACAGGTCGCCGCCGGTCTGCAAGTATTCCGTCAGGGTGTCCCGCGTCGGGCCAACCTTGATGCCTCGCGTCTTTTCCAGCTGCAAGAACACGCGGCTCAGCTTGATCGGGCGCCCCCGTGCACTGCCCGCGTCCTGCAACTGGATTGCGGGCGGAAGCGTTTCGACCTCAGCGTAGTTGAAGTACCCGACATGAACCTTCGATGCCGCCTCATTCAGCGTGACTTGCCCGCTGGACACCGTCAGGCCCTCGACGACGCTGCCATCCGCCAAGGCAACAACCGTTTCGCCTTCAAGGTGGCCCAATCCGGTGATCGTCGTCGTTGCCGCCCCGGAATAGGTCAGGCCACAATCGACAAAAAAGGCGTCCTTGATGTCCGTGAATGCGCGTTCGTGCATCCGCTCGACATATCGCTTTGTCCCGCCGTTGATGGTGCGCTTCACGATCATGTAGACCGCGTCCTCGTCGCCCTCTGGAATCGCGCAGATGCTCTCCACCTCGCCGCCCACATCATGTTCGCACCACGCCCAAACCTGGTGCTCCCGCTTGTACGTGAAGCTGAGAAGGGTGCCGTCATTGAGATAGACCCAGACCACGGACCAAGGGTTTTTCTGCAATGCCCACCCGGCGATCTCTTTGCCCTCAAAAAAGTGATAGGCGAAGATCGACAGGTCGTTGCCGGTGTATCCGTCCTGCTCGAAGGCGTAGCGCAGATCCCGAACCCCGCGCCGGGTCCGGTCCACAAACAGCGCGGTGTCCTCGGCCACAAGCGGAGGCACATCACCAGACCCAGAATAGCCATACTGCGTCTGCACCGGGTTTGTCGCTGGCATGGTCCCACCTGGGCCGATGATCGAGAACTCGCCCGACGACGCGAACGCCAGCAATTCCCGCAGCGGCAGAAGCCACTTCACCCGGTTGATCTCGCCGCCGGTCAGGTCCATCTCGATCCGGTCGCTGTCCCTCAGAACTCGCGACTTCGTGAAGTTCTCGAAATCGCCTGTGCGCGACATCCAAAGCGTTTCCGGCTGGTTTGTCGAATTGCCAAACACAAGGCGCTGCTGGAACAGCGTCACGGCAGAGGGATACTCGCCCGCCCCGCCGAACACGTCCGCCGCCTCGACCGGAGTATAGGTCAGGTCGGGCGAGATATTGTCGTCCGTAAAGGTCACCCCGTCCGTGAACCCGATGAAGCCGAACACGCCATTGCGTTCACGATAGACGTTGTATTCATCAGCGCCGGAAGTGGTCCATGCGATGACATTCTCTGCGCCGCTGATAGTCAGATCCTGACAGGACGCATTTGTCACGGTCGAAGACGGGAAGCCCTCAACGCCATCCGTCACCGGGCTGACCTTGTAGGAATAGGTTTCTGACCCAGATGTTCCAGGCGTAATGCTAAGGCCGGTCGGCGCCGTCAGCGTCGGATCAATCGCAAGGTTCGCAAACGTCCAGCTAGTCGCAGAAGCGCGCGACATCTTGCGCGGATAGTAGGACGGATGCGCAAAAAACATCACATCGATCGACTGCACAAAATCCAGCTCGTTCACCACGGAAGATGGAAACGGGGTCGAAGGATTGTAGTCACCACCGCCAGACTGCACAAACGCGCCGTCCTGGATGATCTTCATCTCGCTATCGCCCATCAGCATGACAAGGTTTTCGGTGTCCGACCGCTTGAACGGGATCAGCCGATGCGTCTTGCTGCTGTCCATGACTTCGGCAATGAACTCGGTCCCTGCCCTGTTGCTGAAGCCGCCATGCGCGTGGATGAAGACGTTTCGCCCAACCTTGAGGCCCACGTCATACTTGGCGATATCAATTCGCCCATGAAGCCCAGGCCCGAGAACCCCGGCGGCGAAACTTGGCTGGAAGCGCGCAGTCGGCATCAGGACACCCCGCGCGTTGCCAGCCAGTCGGGGATCTGCCCGTACTCCCTTGGCCCGCCCTGCCGCTCGTCGCGCGCAATGGCTGCATCAAGGCGCGCCGCAGCGGCTTCCATCGCGTTGCGCGCCCGCTTGATGTCCTCGGTCAGGGCCATGGCCACATTCGCCGCCAGCGCCGCACTCAGCGCGTCGGAGAAGTATTGCGGGAACAGGCCGGTGTCGGAAACGATTTTCGTGTATTCGCAAACCGCGCTTTGAACATCGCTGTAGATGAAGCCCTCGATCATCTCGCGATCCGTGTCGGGCGACTGGAAAGCGGCCATGCGCGCCCGCGCGGTCGTCGGCTCATTCACCCACCGCACATCAATCGCGTCGGCCGGCATCGCGTACTTGTACGCCCATTCCGTCGCGCGGTCGTTCGTGACTTCAGCCAGAACCTGGCGGCCCGTTGCGAATACCCACCAATGGGTCTCGAGCAGTCCGGCCAGCGTGTCATCGAAGTGCATATCGCATTGCTGCGCCTGCGCCGTGCTTTCCGTCAGCGAGTTGATCCGCCCCACCCCAAGGTAGGTTGACAGCGCGCGGTTGCAGATCTGTACCTTGCTCATTCTCTCGCCTCGCCTTGTGGCAGGAGCGGCCCGAAGGCCGCCCCCGTTTTCATTGCCCCTTGCCCTCGTCGGCGGTGATCTTTTCCATCCACCGCTTCGAGAACAGGTCAGGATCAACGTCGAAGACGTCGCCCTCTTGCGCCCAGGTCATGTCCGGTTTCTGCCCTTTCAGCTTGGCGCGGACTTTGATCGGACGCTTAGCCATTGGTTTGCAGCCCCGTCGCGATGGAGGCGGTGATGGTGCCCGCCGTCGCGTTCGATCCAGCAACGGTGTAGTAGAGGCGCACATAGCGCTCGTTGACCGTGTTGGGCAGGGTGACCAGCGGGAACTGATACCCGGCGACCAGAGAGGCCGCAGGGACAGCGTGAGACGACGCGACGGTCGTGGCAGACGAGAACGAGGTGTTGTCGTCAACCTGGATCGTGACGGTCAGGCTGGTCAGGGTTGCAAATGCCTCGGTCACTTGGATCAGCAGGGGAATGTCATTCCCACCGCCGATCTTCTGAACGAGGGCCGCAGGTGCCCCAGGCGGGGTCGAGCCAGCCTGAAGGTCCATGTAGTTCGTCGAAGCGGCAGACGCGGTAATCGCCTGGTCGTCCGAGAACAGGGTGTTTTCGTCGAGAAGCATTGGATTCTCCTTTCATCCAGACGATTAGAAGCCCGAGATCGTGGCTTCGGTTTCGGTGATGGCGTCGATGCGCTTGACCTCGTATTCGCCCCACATGGTCACGCGCTTGCCCGCGACTTCCTCGACCCGAAGATCGACGTTCGTCTTGTTCAGCGCCTGCTTGCGGAGGAACTTGGCAATGGTGCGACCCACGTAGATCACGGTTTTGCCCTGCACCAGATTACCGTCCATGTTGACCGACATCGTGGACGAGGTGTCCAGAAGCTCTTCCGCGTCGATCATCAGGTCGATGATGTCGGCGCCAGACGAGGCATCCTTGGTCAGGTTCGAGATGTCGATATTGCAGACACGGGCCACAGACCGCCAATCGCCCAGGGTCATGCCGATGTCCCACTTCATGTGGTCACGGTAGATCTGCTGCAACTTGTTGCTGGACATCTCCTTGGTGGTTTCGCCAAGGTCGCGATGGTTGAACCCGACCGCCGAACCTTTCGGATAGATCAGGTTGCAGCCCTTGCCGCCCCAGGTGACAAACCAAATCGAGGTATTGTCGGAGCCGGAGCCGCCGCCGTTCACCATCTGACGGCCAGAAGCCACAGACGGATCGTTGAAGCGGGGGGCCAGGCCCATGAAGCCCTCGGGCGTGGTCGCGGTGTCGCCGTAGATCATGTTGCTGGCGACTAAGTTGTTGACCCCCTGCACCTTGGCAATCACTTCAGACGCCCGGAAGCCCGCCGCGTTGCCCGACATGTCGGCCAGCGCTTTGTCCACTTCGCAATAGTCTTCGATCATGCCGGTCGTGTCGATCACCGGAACGGTCGTCGATTTCGAGGGCTGCACACCAGCGTTGTAACGG